>OGRO01000328.1_pt1 | contig 47178 bp, 48 predicted proteins | sample 1553451 | NCBI WGS metagenome assembly OGRO01 (sample SAMEA2580021, study PRJEB22360) | human gut metagenome | reverse complement strand
TTTTCTAATATTGCTAAAATACTCTGAATTATACATTTCCATTAATGAGTTTTCTCTTATATTTCCACTAATACCTAATTTAGTAAAATATTTAATAGAATCACACGGATAAGCTATTCCATCAAATCCAATTATCATTATTTTATCAGCTATAATACAAGGTGTATTTTCAATACCTAATATATTCCAAGGAGTACCTAATCTAATTTTATCTTTATCATTTGAGTTTAAATAAAGGTTTTTGATTGCTAATAATTCTTCTTTTGATAAGTCCATATCAGTTGTCCCTTTGCCATGTGGAACAAACCTTAATAAACTAACTCTATCAAAGTAACATCTACTTTTAAATGTTTCAACGGTCTCATTTACAACTTGTTCTAATCTAGAAAAAGAATCTTTTGAAACAGTATAATGAAACCCTAATCTTGCATTATTGTTTTCAAATACTTTATTAAAGAATTCAGTTTTATCATAAACTGAAATATCTTCTTCATCAGATAGTGAATCAGCAAGTGAATAAACTATTTTATTTAAGCCCAAATCAATTAATTGTCTATATTTATTTAAGGTTTCATCAGTTCTGTATGCAAATGTATAAATAGTTGATTTCATTCCTAATTTTGAAGTTAATTCTACTAGTTCTGGTAGTCTATCATACATTAAAGGCTCTCCACCAGTAAAAACAATAGTATCAGCCTCCATTAACTTTGCTTCTTTAATTATTCTAAATACATCTTCAAAATCTAAAATCTTTAAATTGCCAATACTACTAGTAGCATTACTAGAACAATGTTTACAATTTCTAGAGCATTTATTAGTTAATTCAATTTTTACTTCTTTAAGCATACCATCATCTCCTGAATGAATTTTTAAATATATTATATCATTTATTTACTCAAAAATCTTTAAATTTATTTAATATATTAGAAAAATATGTTATTATTATTTTAGTGATTAGCTGTTTATCAACTTTTACTATTATGAGTTTTGAATAACGTTTGTTATCGCTCCAGATTGATTGATACTCAGAAAATTTACTTCTGAGAATAATAAATGCTAACTAGAAATAGTTAGTTTTTTTTATTATATAAAGAAGTTGATTATATATTAAATATAGAAAGAAAAAAATTAAAAATATAACAAGAACAAATATCGCTTATGCCATGCCACAAATTATAGTTATTAAAAATAATAAATACCTTTAACAATAAAATTTATAAAATCATAATACTTGATATTGTTAATAATCATTGTTATCTAAATAATCAACTGAAATACCTTTTTTGTTGTATTCTGTTCTACCAAAAGTTGATATTATTTTTGCTTTTATTAATAATGCATTATTTTCAGTTTCAGTAACTTGATTATAATTTTCATATAATTGACTCACCACAAAATACAAAATAAAAAAAGATGACACTAGTTTAACACTAAAATCATCTATTTAAAATTTACTCTATTAATTAATTTATTCTTCATTAATATCATTCTTTAATTTTACATACTTAGTAAACCATTTTTTAAAGCCTTCTTTAGAAGTATAATAATTAACATCTTCATCTTTATTAGATTCCAAAAAATCAACCATATTACCATTATTATAAATAATAAATGAAGGATAAAATTTAACTGATTTACCAATTTCAGTATCTTTTATATCAGAAAAAGCTATTTTATAAATATTTATTTTTTCTTCTTCTAAAAATTCATCTAAAACTTTTTCAAAATCACAAGAAGTAATACACATTGGTTGATAAACAAATACAGCAAAAGATTTTTTATTATTAATTAATTCATTAAGTTCATCTACATTAATTTCAGTTACATTATTTATACCATAATAACTATCTTCAAGATAAAATGGTTTATTATTTTGTTTTAAAATAATAGTGACTAAAAAAGATAATACAATTAATACAATTAATGCAATTAATATAATTAATAAAACTTTTTTCTTCATTATTTAATCTTTGTTAAATTATCAAAATCAATATTATGATAATTTACTTTCCAAAAATCATATTTAATCTTAGAACCATTTTTATTTACTGTACTCACATCATGATTACCTTCGTAATTCCAATATCCCCCGACATTATAAATTTTTTCCTTATCCCAACCTAAACTAACAAGCATTTGTTTAGTAAAATTTGCATATCCTCCGGCACCACACATAATAAATATATACTTATCCTTAGGAAATAAATACTCTAAGATATCCATAGATTCTTTATAATTAGCAACATAATTACCATCTTTATCTAAAGAAAATAAAGTTTTTCCTTTATATAAACCAAATACATTTTCATTTTTCTTTTGATCTACATATTCTTTAGGAAACTCAGTTAAATAAGCATAAGGAACAACCTCAAAACCTTCAACAAAACCAGTTAATTCTCTTTCTCCTCCCTTATTTTCCCATGTTGCACTATCTATAAGCATTCTTACATCACGATAAACAGTATCACTTCTACCTAGATAATTATCAATGGTTTTTTCATTAATATTTTTATCTATATCATATACCCCTCTAAGCCCTTCAGACTTCTCTTGCTTAGGTAAAGCTTTTAAAGCTTTATTATCTTCTTCATTAGATTTACTAAATATAAAATAACTACCTAAACTTCCTAGTAAAAAACTAGCAATCGTTATAACTATAACTATACTTTTTTTCATAATATCTCCTCTAAGTAAAATACTATAACAAAATAAATTAAAAACCAATAACGTGTAAGTTGAAAAAACTCAACATTTAGTTGAGTTTACTACTACTATTACAATTATCTAATTTTAAAGGCACTTTATAATTAATAACTGTATCATTAAAATCATTAGCATTAATAGAAAGATACAAACTATTTTCTTTATATTCTTTACAAGTATTTTCATAATTATCAACAGAAAATACAATATCTTTTAAAAACTCTTCTAAAGTAATATTTTCATATTGAGATTTCCAACTACCAATTTTTCTCTCAACATCATTATTTGATTCATATAAAGTACATTCAATAGATTTATATTTTCTAACATCTCTTCCTCCGCAATACTCAATTTTATTAATAAAAATAGCAGATTTATTTTCATTATAAGATATATTACCAGAAATATTAAAATTTTTGCATTCACTAGATAATGTTTTGAATTGAAAATCATTATCATTATTTAAAAATTTAAAAATAAATAAAAATAATACAACAATAATAATAAACATAAAAATAGAAATAAAAACATATATAAATCTTTTTTTATAATTATTTTTTTTATACATTCCATCAAATAATTCATCTAAACTAATATTAAAATCTTTACTAATTTGTCTGATTAAAGAAGTATCAGGCATATTTAAACCATTTTCCCATTTACTTACAGCTTGGTAGGTAACATTATATTTATCAGCAAATTGTTTTTGAGTTAAATTATTTTTCTTTCTTATTTCTTTAATTAATTTTCCAAATTTTTCTTGATCCATACTACACTCCTTTTAATAAATTACACCAAAATATAAACACAATAAATGAATTAATATATTTTTCATATAACCACCATTTCTATTCTACATTCTTTAAAGATTCAACCATATTAATTTTCTTTAAATTAAAATGAGTAACAATTAATACAATAATAGAAAATATAATAGTAATTAAAGCAGAAAAAACATAGCTTAATAAGAATACTTGCCTATCAAATAATAAATAATCAGGCTCACATGTAGATATAATATAATGACATAAATATGACCCAAAACATAAACCAAAACTAATACCTAATAAAGTTAATAAAATAGTTTCTCTATTTATATATTTATCTACTTCATTTACATAAAAACCTAATACTTTTAAAGTAGCAATCTCCCTTTTTCTCTCACTAATATTAATATTAGATAAATTATATAAAACAACAAAAGCAAGCATCGCTGCAGCAATAATTAAAATAGCCACAATAGAATCAATTGATGACAACATATCATTTAATGTATCTTTAATATCAAGATTATTAACAATAGAAATAACATCTTTATTAGAAATATATTTACTATCAAAATCATTACTTTCATTTACATTATATTTATTTAAATCAATTAATAACGAATTAACTTTATAATTACCAAATAAATTGTTATAGGTATTTTTAGATGTATATATATATTGATTAATATAATTTTTAACTATATAAGAAACTTTTATTTTGTAAATATTATTATCATTATCAAGTACATCAATATAATCTCCAATATTTATATTTAAAATTCTAGCAGTTTTTTCACTAACAGCACAAGTATTATCTTCTAATGTATTATAAATTATATTATTATCTTTATAATTTATTAAAGAAATAACATCATTTAGTTTATTAAATTCTTCTGGTACAATCAAAGATACATCTTGTTTATTATCACCTTTTAAAACACTAACACTTTGATAATTAACTAAAACAACATTTAAAACATTTTCTTCACTTCTAATATTATTTACTAACTCACTATAATCATTATTTTCATTTATAACCACCATTTTATCATATTTAAATATATTATTAAATTGATAATCACTTATATTTTTAATAGAATCCTTTAATCCAAATCCAGCTAAAATTAAAGCTGTACAACCTGCAATACCAAATATAGTAGTTAGCACTCTTGATTTATACCTAAAAATATTTCTAAATGTAACTTTATCAGAAAATTTAAGTCTTTTCCAAATAAAAGTTATTTTTTCTAATAAAATTTTCTTACCTGATTTAGGTACTTTTGGTCTCATTAAATTTGCTGGAACGTCTTTTAAGTTAAAAATACAAATAATAACAGCAGTTCCACTAATACATAATATACAAATCCAAAAACCAAGCATATTATAAACACTATTAATAGAATATAAAAATATTGGTATATAAAATATCTTTTTATAAATATTCCATATAACATAAGGAATCAAATAAGAACCAATAAAAACTCCTAAAACTCCACCTATAATTGTAGCCAATAAGGAAAATATAACATATTTTAAAATAATATAAAAATTACTATAACCTAAAGACTTCAATGTCCCATTTTCAGTCCTATCTTCTTCAATCATTCTCATCATTGAAATAAGACTAACTAATATAGCAATACCAAAAAATATTAAAGGAAATACATTTCCCAAATTTTTAATATTATCACTAGCATTGATTAATTCTTTATAAGAATTGTTATCAAATCTATCATAAATATACCAATGTGGTTTAACAAAATCATCTTCATTTATATTAATACCATATAATTTACTATCAGAAATTAACTTACCATATAATTCATCATATCTTTGTTCTTCTCTATCTTTTTTTATAACATTAATTTTTTCTACAAAATTATTAATAGTATTTTGATATTCTTTACTATTAGTAAGCATATCTACAGTATCATTAATTGTTAAATATACAACACTGTAATAATCACTTTTTAATAAATCACTTAAAGTATAAGCATAATAATTAACTTTCCCACTTCCTAAATTAGTACTAGGTCTTTCAGTAGAAAAATACAAAGGACTTATAATTGTTCCTACTATTTTCTTATTACTACCTAAAATATCAATAGAATCTCCAATACTTAAGTTATTATCAACAATCATCTTTTTTTCAACAACTATTTCATCATTATTATTAGGTAGTCTTCCATCTTCGATATAAACATTATTAATATTATCATTTAAACCTATTACTTTAATAACATATTGTTCATTATTAAGTTTTAAATAAGTATCTTTTTCATAAGAACCAATGACTTTATCAACACCATCAATGTTGGATAAACGATCTATATCATTATCATCAAGACCCAAATTAGAAAAAATCAAAATATCATAAACATTATTATCATCATAAAATTTATCTAAAGTTTTAAGCATATCTGGACTACAAGCCTCAATTCCAGCATAAAAACCAATACCAAGAAGTGCCATAAACAAAAGCGATAAAAATCTTTTATAATTTTGTCTAATTTTCATAAAAATATGTTTAAATAACATAGTTTTCATATTACCACTCTATATCCTTTATATCCATAGGTTTATCATTAATAATAACATCACTAACTGCACCATTTTTAAATTTGATAACTTTATCAGCCATTGGACAAATCGCAGAATTATGAGTTATAATTATTACTGTCATATGTTCTAATCTACATGTATCTTGAAGTAATTTAAGAATTTGTTTCCCGGTTATATAATCTAGTGCACCAGTAGGTTCATCACATAATAACAATTTTGGATTTTTACAAATAGCCCTAGCTATTGCAACTCTTTGTTGTTCTCCACCACTAAGTTGTGCTGGAAAATTATTCTTTCTATTGCTAAGACCTACTTTATCCAAAATATCATCAGGATTCAAAGAATTTTTACATAATTGAGTAGCAAGTTCTACATTTTCAATAACCGTTAAATTTTGAATTAAATTATAAAACTGAAAAACAAAACCAATATCATTTCTACGATATTTAATTAATTCCTTGTCATTTAGTTTATTAATACACTTACCATCAACCATTACTTCACCACTAGTTAATTTATCCATACCACCTAAAATATTTAAACAAGTAGTTTTACCTGCACCGGAAGGTCCTAATATACAAACTAATTCTCCTTTATTTATTTTAAAAGAAGTATTTGAAAGTGCTTTAATTTCAACTTCACCCATTTTATATACTTTATTTACATTATTAAATTCTATATAAGCCATAATATCTCCTTTCTTTATTTCATTAAACAATTCTTAACAGATTCTGCCATTTTACGTTTTTCTTTTATAGGAACAAAATTTTTAACAACAGAACTACGCTTATTATTTTTAAGACCAATATATGCAAAAAAACTAAAAACTAAAGCTCCAATAAAATTAACAAATAAATCTTTCATAGTATCATTTAAACCAATATCCAAATACCCACCATCAATAACATATAATAGCTTTCCATCTTTATCAAAAATTTCGGTCTTCCCAATATTATCAACAACAACAGGTTTATTTTCATTATCAGGATTTAAATAAACTGACGAAATATTAGTAATAAGAGTATCTTTTTGCATATCAAATTTCATTAATTTATCCCCTCCATATTCAAAAAATTCCCATAAAATACCAATAGTCATAGAAAAACAAAAAGCAACTAAACATAAATAAAAGGGTGATAAATTAATATCTTTGCTATTTTTATTTAATAAATCTACTAAAGAAAAACCAACTGCTGTAGCTAAAAATCCATTTATAGTATGTAAGCAAGTATCCCAATGAGGAATAATACCATAAAAATTATTAATCTCACCAAGTATTTCAGCAGAAAATATAAATAAATAAATACTTATTTCTAAACTATCAGGCAAAGTAATTTCATATTTATTTTGAATAAATAATGGTGCAAATAACAAAACTAAAGATAATAAACATAATAAAGCATTATTTAAATCCCCTCTAATTATTTGTAAAATCATACATATTACAACTAAAAACCTAAGAATTAAATAAATAGCCAAAGAACTTCTTTTTGTTTCTTTATAAGCCATTTTAATCATTTTTTGAGCATTTATTCTTTTTTTCATAAAACACCTCACTAAATAATATCTAACTTAATTATACTATTTAATTAAAAAAAATTCTATAAAAATTAAAAAATACTAAGAATTTTTTACGCTCTTAATATTTTGTAATTCAAATCTATACTTATTATTTACATCCGGATATTTAACATGATCAACTTCACTTAAAAACATATCATAATCCCTAACATATAATTTGCAATCATCATATAACGCTCTATACACAACCATTTTCTTATCAGTTTCACTATTAATTGCAACATCAAGTACAATATATAAGTCACCTTTAAAATGTTTATAAACTTTATTTAATTCAAGTTTTCTCATGCTGCAGTATACCCTCCATCAATTGGAACTATAGCACCAGTAATAAATGATGCTTCATCACTTAGTAAAAAACAAATTAAATCAGCAATTTCTGTATCTTTACCAAGTCTTCCAATTGGAAGTTGATTAGCCATAACAGCTTTAGCATCATCTGGAACCATTGCAAGTATCGGTGTATCAACATAACCCGGAGCAATTGCATTAACTCTGATATTTTCTCTAGCATAAGATAAAGCTAAAGATCTAGTTATTTGATTTATTGCCCCCTTACTAGCAGAATAAGCAAAACTCATATTGGTTCCAACTAACCCATACATTGATGAAGTATTAACAATGCTTCCTCCACCAGTCTTAAGCATTTCACTTATAACATATTTATTCATTAAAAATATACCTGTTTGATTAACTCCAATAACTTTATTCCATTCTTCCAAACTAACTTCATGAGGTAAACTAGCACTTCCACCAATGCCAGCATTAGCAACTAAATAATCTATATGATTATATTTCTTTATTACTTCATCAATACAATGTTTAACATCTTCTTCATTTGACACATCACACTTAATACCCATAAGTCCATTTTCTAAAGCAATACTTTCTACATTATCACTCCAGTCTACTAACACAACTTCACAACCCATACTCTTAAGTCTCTTGCCTGTTGCAAGACCTATACCACTTGCTCCCCCAGTAATTACAGCTACTTTCATATTATCCATCTCCTTATTTTAAACTACTGCTTCCAGTTTTATAATCTATATTTATACCTGTTTGAATATTATAAACAAAAACATTAAATTTTATACCTTCACCATTATCTTCAACAGATTTAGCTTCAATCTTAACACCACTTGCAAGCAAGTTGTCATCCTTATATATCGGTGTAACTCTATATAAAACATGATTATTAGTTTTCTTAATATAATCTGCTACACTATTTTCAAAATCTAACATTCCTTTTGTGTTCATTTCTCTTGTACATGTAATCAAGTTTTTAGGATTTGCGTTTTCACCTGTCAATTGATAACCTATCAAATGACATCTATTATACAAATACTTTCCATCAACTATATCATACTTTACAGTGTGCCACCCAGTTGGTTTAATCATTCCAATTGAACCTCTTTTTTCCGTAGGCATCAAATCTTTTCCAATATTACTAAATGCTACCTGTGCTCTACCCAAGCCATCTAATTCACTATATTTTTCAAAAGATTTACTTGTATCAACTGTCTCATCAAACTCAGGTTCATTATTATTTAACACAATATAATTATAACCACTATAATCAGGTATATCTAAAACACCAATATTATTTACAACTTCACTACTATTATCAAAAGTACTATCGCTTAATTTATCTTCAATACCCTCAAAGTTATAAACAACCCCCAGTGCTAAAGCAAGCAATAAACTAATTACTGCTATATATCCATTACTTTTTCTCTTCTTCATAAAACCTCTTTACAAGATTTCTTTTAATATTTTCTTTGATTCTTCATATGCTTCTTTATATTCTTCATCAGTAAATACAAAGGTAGAATGACTATCATTAATTAACATAAGCAAATCTAACTCTTCATCAAATAACAATTTACCAACCCGCAATTCAAAACAAAATTTTTCCACTAATTGATGTCTTGCAAAAGCTCTACTTAAATTATTATAAATTTCAAACTCATCCATTATAATTCCTCCACTTCATAAATATACCACAAATCCATTTTTTTCAAAATAAAAAAATATGTAAAATTACAACGACTTTACACATTTTTTATATTCTTCTAAAGTTTGATTAGTTTGATATAATTCAAAAGCAAGTTCTAATCCTACAAATCTATAATGCCATGGTTCAAAATTAAATCCAGTAATATCTTCTTTACCTTTCGGATACCTAAGAATAAAACCATATTTCCAAGCATTATCTTTAAGCCAAATAGCTTCTTTATCATCTTCTTTAATATCATCATTATATATACCATTTTCATAAATAGCAAAATCTACAGCTAAACCAGTTTGATGTTCTGATGTTCCAGGTAAAGCAACTAACTTATAAGCTTCATTTCCTTTTTCAGAAATTACTTTATCAAGTATCATTTGTTGATAATTACCACTTCTAAAAGCACTATCAACAATTATATTAATACCATTATTATTAGCATCATAGATTAATTTTTCTATATAAGGTTTTACTTCAATTCTAAGCATAGGTTTTATATTATCAATTAAATAATTACGAAAATTATTTTCATTATTATCAACAATATACATATTCTTAGGAATATAATCAATACTTAACATATTTTCTTTATTAACTAATACATCAATACTTAAATCATCCATAAAGCACTTCCTTTTTTATTTATTCGGATCAACTATTATTTTAACTGCAGAATCTTTACCACTAGTTAGTCTTTCATATGCTTTTTGAACACCATCTAAAGGCACAACATCATCTACAAATTTCATAACATCTAATTTTTGATTAGCAATTAAATCAATACATGACTTAAATTCATCATATGTATAAGCAATAGCACCTTGAACTACAAGTTCTTTCAAAACAGCCATAACTGTGTATGTTGGTACCGCTTCAGTAGCAACCCCTACAAGTACAACAATACCTCCAGGTTTAACCATTGTAATTGCACTATTAACTGCAGCACTATTTCCACAACATTCGATAACTACATCAAAACCACCATTAGTTTTTTCCATCATCTTTGGTACTAAATTTTCATCTAAGGCATTACACCATTCATCAGCAACACCAAGTTTAACACTCTTTTTACCTCTTTCTTCATTAGTCTCAGTAACAACTACTCTACTAGCGCCTTCAAGTTTAGCAAACATCGCACTAACAAGTCCAATGATTCCACCACCAATAACAAGTACATCATCACCAACTGCAATTCTTCCTAAATGAGCAGCATGAAGACCTACCGCAACAGGTTCAACCATTGCTACTTCTTCATCCATCATATCATCTGGAACTTTAATTACCATATCACTACGAACAGCAATTCTACTTGTAAGCCCACCTGGATTACCTAAAGATAATCCAACAGCTTCATTCCATGTTTGGCTACAATATTGAACTTCTCCTCTACGACAAGCTTCACATTTACCACATGGTGAAATAGGTAATGCAGTAACTCTATCTCCAACTTCAAGATCTAATCTATCTCCTGGATCTACTACTCTACCACAAAATTCATGTCCCATAACAAGACCCTTTGGTGCACCATTTACCCAATTATGAATATCAGAACCACATATACCAGTTTTAATAACATCAATAATTACTTTACTGCCATCTGATACAGGTTCACTTATTTCTTTAATTTCAAATTGTTTTACATCTTTAATTGCACAAGCTTTCACTAACAACATCTCCTTACTATTTCGATTATAACATTTTTTTGCAAAAAATTACACTACTAAACAAAAAGAATTTACAAATTAATGTAAATCACTTCTTAGTTACTACAACATGTGGGTATGGAATTTCTATATTTTCCTCATCAAATCTTTTCTTAATAACATAATTTAATTTATACATATTATCATATACATCACTATTATCTTTACCCCAGACCCATGCTCTTAAACTTATACTTGAATCATTCCAACTAGCAACTCTAACCTTTGGAAACTCAACATCTTTATTTATACCTTTTTTACTTGGTTTATATAATTTTTTCATTTCATCTTTAAGTATACTTATTGCTTTATCAATATCAGCTTCATAAGAAATAGAATAATCAACTAACTTTACATTTTCATTATCTTTATAATTAAAATTTTCAATAATATATGAATTCATTTGACAATTTGGTATAATAACCCTTCTATTATTTATTGTTCTAATAATGGTATGTCTCATTGTTATATCTTCAACTGTACCACTAACTCCTTGCATTGAACACTCAATAAAGTCTCCAACCTCATATGCATCCCCAATAACTAAAGCTAAACTTCCAAAGAAATTCTTCATACTTTCTTGAGCAGCAAGACCTAAAACTACAGATCCAATTCCTAGTCCTGATAACACAGTTATTGAAAACTTATGAAAGGCATCAAATTGTTCTAAACAAAGAAGTACCATCAAAGAATAAAGTATTAACTTCTTAATTCTTTTAATAAACATAAGTAATGTCGTTACATTCTTTTTTCTTTTTCTTCTTATTGTTCTATTTATTAATTCATCTAAAACTCTATTAACAACTACAATTATTGCAACAATTACAACAATGCTTATATATTTATCTAAGTATTTATCTAAAAAATCCTTCATCTTATCACCACCTTAATAATACCACATAACTAAATAATTTGCAATTTTTTTAGAATATGATATAATAATTATCCATCAAGGAGGTATCCTATGAATTATTTAAGTATTGGTACAAAATATATATCAAAAAGCCTATTCCAACCAATAAAAAATGGTAATGGTTTTAAGCCCTACGGAGGTATCTGGGCAACAATACACAATAAAGAATACAAAAACTATAATGAATGGATGGACTATGTTATATTAAATCCATATATATTATTTAACGTATACAAAGATAATCCCTTAGAAATACCTGCAGTTTATCTAACACTAAAAGAAAACACAAGTATATTTAAATTAAATGATAAAGAAGCCCTGGATTATCTTCTTAAAACTTATCCATTAAATAACTGGATAGATTTTGAAAAACTTACACAAAACTATGACGGTATTTATATAGATATTTTAGAACTAGCCAGATGTACAACCAAAGAACAATTTAACAATTTATTATCTTACTCAGTTAATACATTAATACTATTTAATCCAGATTGCATAGATTATTATCAAAAGACTACAATAAAAATAGACTCCTTAAATTTTGACCCAGCATCTCTTGAAATGGGATACACAATAAATATTGATGATAATCATGAAACAATCGGATTAGAAAATACTGATATAATTAATTTACTTGAAAGAATAAAAAAATATATCAAAGATAATAACTTACCATATGATATAAACAGTTTTCTAAAACTTGAACAAGTATTTAAAAATGATATAAACAAAACTGATATTCCTATTCCAAAAAAAGAAGCTTTACTAATTAGAAAAGCTTTCCACAGTATTTAATCAATTTTAAATACTTTTTTTATGATTAAACTAACTAAATAAGCAACAACCATCATCACAATAACAGTTATAATACTTCTTGGATTATGTAAGCTCTCAAGAAGACCAGTACCCACAACTCCCCAGAAATATACTAAAAATATTTTACTTATCAATATAGCTATACTAAACTTTTTAAAATCCATATTACAAATACCTGCAGCAATATTAACCATAAAAGCTGGTGTAAATGGAATAGCAAGTATTACAGTTACTTTACTTAAACTTAAATTTTCAATATAACTCATCCATTTAGTTAATAAATCAACATTCTTTATTTTTTTTAATACCCAATTTCTAAGAAACTTTTTAACTAAAAAATAAGATAAGAAACAACCAATGCATGTACATATCCATGAAATAATAAAACCAACTAACTTTCCATATGCAACAAAATTAAGAGTAATAAACACAAACAATGGAAGTGGTGGTATTATACTTTCTAAAATAATAAAGACACATCCCAGAAGTGGTCCATAAACTCCTAATGCATCTATTGTATTCATAACAAATATATAAAAACTATTAAATAATTCACTCATAAAATACCTCTTTATATATTTTACCACAAAATACTAAAAATACAATTTTATTTAACAACTTGTGTTACATCATAACCCAAATACTCTAGATAAGCAACAACTTTTCTACTCAAAGTACCTTTACTACATATAATATAATATTTCTTTTTATAATCAAGTAACATTTTATAATTCATAAGTAATTTATCTGCATATATATTAATACTTCCAGGTGTTGGATCATCTTTATAATCCAAAGGATGCTTAACATCAATTAAAATACCCAAGTTACTATTATACTCACTTAAATTAATTCTCTTCATAATATCACAATATATATTATGAATAATTATACCAAAAGAAAAAGGCTTTACGCCTATTCATCTCCAAAGAAATCATCAAAGAATTCATCATCACTAACAACTGAATCATCAATTACTTTACTATCTTTATCAACATTAATAACTGGTGATGCTGGTAATACTTCTTCAGGTTCAACAATCTCTAATTGTTTTTCTTCATGTTTTTCTGGAATCTTATCTACTTCAGGTAACAAATCATCTTTCTTAACTGGCTGTTCTTCTTTAACTTCTTTCTTCATAGCTTCTTGTCTATCAAGTTCTTTAAATTTTTCATCTAAATCTTTAAGCATACTATCTATATCCATATCACTTATACTAGGTCTAGATGGAGCACTTCCAAAATTAGGCATTCCCATTCCTTGAGAAAATGGACTAAATCCCATTCCCATATCCATTGGTCTAAACGGATTATTATTTTGAAAATTATTACCTTCTTCAGCCATCTTTTTATTTCTTTGTTCCATAACAAATTCTTTTAAATCAAAAATCTGTACTTCTCTTTTTGCTCTAGTTGGATATTCTTCTTCTCTTCTTTCAATACCCCATTCCATTTTAAAATCAGGTTCTAACTTAGTTCTAAATGGACTAGTTCTAAGTCTAATGATTATTGCTTCGAATAACTTCATCTTTTGCAAATCAGTAATCGTAATAAGAGGTCTAGTTGCATTTTTATCTTTTTCATCAGTTACTTTAACTTCACCACACATCTTACTTATTTCTTCCAAAGCCTTCATTTCTGTACTTATTAAGTAAACTATATTACCACAATTACCTTTAATAATTTCTGCTACATTATCACCATATACATCATTTAATTGAGCAAAGTTTTGAATAATAAATGTAAATCTAATGTCTCTACTTCGAGCAGCTGACACCATAGCATCAACATCTTTAAGTGTTGGCATATTTGCAAATTCATCTAATATAAAATTAGTTCTTACAGGAAGTTTACCACCATTTTCTTGAGCAGCATCAATTAATGTTTCATAACATTCTTTAATAAATATTGTCATTAATGAGTGATATGTCTTCTTTTCATCATGAATAATCATAAATACAGCAGTCTTACCATTACCAATATCTTTCATATCAAAATCACTATATGAAAGCATTTCACTCAAAGCTTCACCTGTTGAGAAATTTCTTATCTTTTGTCTAAATGTTGCAAGCAAACCACCCTTTGTATCATTCGGTGCATTAATAGTACTTGATGCAAACATATAAGCATTAGATTTTTCGCCTTTCATACCAAAGTATTCTTTAATGTAATTACTAGTTGCATACCTTTCTTCTCCAACTGTACTCATTACATTTATACTATTTAAATTAACTTCTTCTTCCTTACCATCTTGAAATAACCCTAAAGCTAAACCAGAAAAATAATCTGCTGCTGACTTTTCCCAGAAATCAGATTCATTCTTATTTGATGGATCATACAAAATATTTAAAGCAACGTCGTTTAATAATTCAATAGCTTTATCAGGATTACCAGCTCTATAATATTTAAATGGTAATGTTAATGGATTCCATGAATTACCCCGATTAGGTTCTCTGAAGTTTAATACAATTATTTTATAACCTTTTTCTTTCAAATAACTAGCACTATATTTATATATTTCCCCTTTTGGGTCAGTGATAATCATTGATTCGCCCTTTTTAGCAAGTAAATTAACCATAGGTTTAACAACAGTTTGAGTTTTACCACTACCTGTAGACCCAATAACTAAGTTATGATATTCTCCATTATCAACCCACATTTCCTTACCATTATTTATAAGAGGTATTCCTGCAGCATCTAATGTATCAGCCAAAGGATCAACCTTTTCAATCCCAGATTGTTCTTTAATATCTTTATCCTTTGCCCAACTTGAATAACCATCACTAGATTTTTTCTTTAAAATAATACCAAATCCACCATCTTTATCTTTCTTAAATATATAAGAAGAAACACTTGTAAAAATACCCACTAAAGATATAATAAATAAAATTAATGTCGCAGCAATATACTTCGGTGTAAAAGCTAAAAATGGAAGTAACCCATAAAATGTACCATCTGTTGATAATGAAACAAAATTAAGTACAGCTATTGCACACAAATAAAGAAGTAATCCACAATAAACTACAAACAACAAAAAATCTTTTGGTTCAACTTTAAACTTCATAATATTCTTCCTTTCATTTCTTAAATCCTATTTTACCAAATTTCTAACAAAAAGTCATTACTTTTCAAAAAAATTTTTCAAAAATAAAAAGTGTATATTTCAACACTTTTACTGAATATTAATATCTAACTTATAATCCATTATATTTTTTTCCGTAATAACTATTTCATTACCATTATCATCTCTAACATTATAAGTTATAACTCCATCTTTTTCACTAGATGAATAAGAAAATATAACTGGTGTTAATCTATTAAATAAATCTTCAATATTATTTACAAAATTACCATAATTTTCATAATAACCTTTAGTACTATTTCCCAATAAATTATAAGCATATTCACTATTAACATATAATAGATTAATAAATTCACCTATATACATAGATAACTTACTTGTAACAGATACATTACTTTCTTTATAAGTTAATCCATCTACTACACTAATAACTCCTTTAAAATAATAATTATCTAAATATAAAGCATAATCATTTTCATCTATTTTCTTTATATTATATTTTTTTTTACTTAAATCAAGTATTAACTCATAATTTACATTGTTTGTAAAACTAACATCACTATCAACATAATCTTGATTAATTAAATAACCACTAACCAAATAAATTCCATAACCATCTTTATTATAATAATAAATGTTTCTAGCTATATAACCCACATTATCTGAATTACTATTAATTTCATAATAATCATTAATAATACCTTGTATAGTAAAATACATATTATTATTTAATTTATTAAAATCTTTACTTGTTATTGTAACACTTTCATCTTTATCAATAGAAACATCAGGCTTTTTATTATTTGAAAAAATAACTATAACCAAGGAGAAAATACTAACTAATAAAACAATACCAATTCCAATTATAAAGCTTTTTTTATTATTCATTATTCCTCCTTATTTACATCCATTATTTACATATTCTATATAAGTATTAATACCGCTATTTATACGATTTGGGCAAGTAATTTGTTTTTTAGCAGGACGTTCAAATTCTAAACAAAATTGTTTACCTATTTCTGCAGCTGAATAATTGCCCAAAACATATTTATTAACACTGATATATGATTCATTTAATTCTTTATTAAAATATTCAAGCTGAGCCTGTAAAGATGTCGGTGACAAACCTTTTGATTTAGCATAATCAATCATATTAATTCTTCTACCATAACTCCATTGAACTAACCCAAAGCCAGCAGCTACATCCGCCGGAGCAGAATAAATAGTATCAATATTATATTTACTTCCATATTCTACTGCATTAGTTCTAAAACTACTTTCAGCAGCCATATTAACCATAATACCAGCTATAGCATTTTTTGAAAAACCACTAGCAACTAATGCTAAACATACATTTTGTTTACCACCTTCATCACCAGTTGCAATAATATTAATATTATTAGACACAGTAGGTCTTGGGTTATCTGGATCAACATATTTTAATGGATCAAGTTTAACATTATTATTACGCATTTCATAATGTAAATGGCAACCTGTTGAACTACCACTATTACCAACCATGCCAAGTTTTTGACCTTGTTTAACTTCATCTCCAACTTGGACAGTTATACTATTTGGATACATGTGACCATATCTTGAAGTATTACCATCAGAATGTTCAATAATAACATAATTACCCAAACCAGTACCGCAAGGATTTTTATAATATCCATTATTATCACAAGTATCATTTATTTTTATAACTTTACCATCTTTTGCAGCAATTACAACATTATCATTACAAGTTGCACCAATATCTATTGCACCATGATTACTTACAACTCCAGATATTTTTCTTTCACCAAAATATGAAGTAATTCTTGTACTAGTTGGAGCACCTCCATAAATATTTCCACTTGTTGCATCCCTACTACCTATTGGCCACCAATAAGCATCATTATCTGTCAACGTATAATAGGTACAATGTGCAGATAAATCATATATTTTATAATCATTATTTAATGATGTATCTATATTACTATAAATACTATTATATATTGTTTTATAATCTTCATTACCATAATGAAGTCCCATACTATCATAATTTTTTATACTATATGAAACATCAATAAAATGTAGATTCTCTAAACCACTATTTTTAATAGACTCTCTTAATGAACTATTAAAATTATTAATACTTTCATTAGTGATTGAACCAGTTTTTGATTCATCAACAGGTCCAACAGATACAATATAAACATTATTATTTTTCCATGTATTTGTAGCTAAATTATAATATTCATTATAATAATTATTAATATTACCTAAGTCATTAACACCTAACCAAATAACAATATTATAAGAACTACTACTAGACATTTTGCTATCTATCAAAGTTTCAGCACCGCTTATTGCATTTGTTGAATTACCATCGAAAGTACCACTTCCAGTTAACCAATTATAACCATATCCAACTCCATAAGCAGCATTAACTTCATTGATTAAACCTGCTATAATCATTCCTTTAGTACGTGAATCTCCAATATATAAAGTACTTCGATATCCACCACTAACATTTTCATCATCAGATATATAAACATCATCTAAAATAGTTTGATAAGTTCCAGTACTTAAATTCATAGTATTTAAAGTATCAGTTGTAATTGGCAAATAACTTTCAACACCAACATTATTAATCGATGAATTATATGATGAAGATAAGTACAAATAACTACTTATACTGTCATATAATGCAGATAATTTAGTTTTTGTTTCTGTAGGCATATTATCATCATATTTATAATTACAATCATCAATTGCTAAAACTTTGGATGCACTATTGTAATTACCCATACTTAAAGCATCAGTCTTTAATACAATCATTGCAGCTTTAATAACTTCATCATTATAACTCCCATTTTTAATTAATGCATATGTTGTACCAACTACATAATCTTTAATTGTTAAAGTTTTAGTTGATTCAGTAAAACCACATGAAGTAAGAACTACTGACGATTCATTAAAGTTACAATCTTGACTATAATAACCATTGTTATCAGAGTCCCCAAGCAACAAAAGTAAAATCACAATAAAAAATATAATCAAAGCAATAACTAATAAAACCCATGGATTAGCTGCTATAAAAGCAACAATCTTCTTTTTTGCTACAGATGCCATAACTTTAGCTTTTTCTTTAGCAGCTTTTTTTACAGCATTAGTACCCTTTTTAACTTCACTCTTTGCCTTATTTTTTAAAGCTTCTCCGGGATGCATCATATTATATGCATTTGCTTTAGCTTCATCAACATGATTAACTAAAGCATTTTTCTTAGCATTAGCATAATTTAAATTATCTAATACTCTATTCATCTTACTTTTTACTTGAGTATTTGAACCATCCGCCTTAACTGGACCTGTTTCTCCCTTTTTCATTTTCCAATCTTTATGACGTTCTTGATCTAACTGAAGAGCTTTTTTATTTAATTCATCTTGTCTATCTTTATAATAATTCTTATCATATATTCCATCTTTATTCTTAGCTTGATCATATTGTCTTTGACCAAACTTTTCATTTCTAACAGATGGATTTTCATCTATAGTCTGTGGCTCAACCACTTGACTATTGTACTCAATTTGTTCATCAAGTACCCTTTCTAATTCATCTAAATCATTTATATCATGCAAACCAACTTGAGAAGCAATTGTTCTCAAGTTGTCTAATTGGGAATCACTATTTCCTATATCTAAACCTAATTTCTTAGCTTTTTCTATAATTCTATCCGTTTGCATAAAACCACCTCAAATGAGGATATTAATAACCTCCACCTGAACCAAATGAATCTAATTCTTCTTGAGTAATAACAATTTGAATCTTCATTCTCTTATTACCACATATAAACAAAGCTTCCCCTTGATTATAATATTTAATAGATTCCATTTCTGATTCATTTAAATCAATTAATTTTGCTAAATCATCAACAGCTTGTTTTCTAAGACCCATTACTAAGTAATATGAAGCATTATCAAATATTGCTTTACCATGAGTTATAATATTCGGAGCTGCAAAATCTGTAGGTTGTTGAGTAATAATAATTGTTCCAGTATTATACTTTCTACTTCTTCTTTGCATTTGTGCTAAGAATTCAGCCCCAAGTTCATTATGTCCTGCAAGTAAAACATGAGCTTCATCAACCATCATAACAGTGTTAATATCTTTATCTAAACATAATCCCCATGCATACTTTAAGATATTAAAGAATAATGCATTCTTAATATTTTCATCAGTATTCATAAGTTCTTTTATATTAAATACAATAAAATCACTATCAATCTTTAGTGTTGTTTTACCAGTAAAATAATATCTAAGTTCTTTAACCAAAGGTCTTATCTTAAGTTCAAGTCGTTCCAAAACATCACGTTCATGCGTAGCATCTGTCATACTAACTAAATGACCCTTTATAGTTGCATAAACATCATCAAATGTTGGATAATCAGCACTAGTTAACTTAGTAAAATCTGTTTCATAATCTATTTTAAATCTTTTATAAGTTTCTTGTAATACATCACTAAACATAGTAAGAACATCATCTTCAATACTAGGCGAATAATATTTCATAAATGCTTTAACTTGTTGAAGTGTTCTAGTTAAAACAGTATAACCTAATCCTTGTGCTATTTCATCTTCATCAGCATCAATAACAATTTCAAGGGGATTAATCATACCAAATTCTCCACCTTTACCTAAGTCAAGGAAATCTCCACCTAGGCTATAACACATATCTCCCAGTTCACCTTCTGGGTCAACACATACAACTTTATATCCATTTCTTATGTGAGTTCTAAGTAATACTTTCGCAGCAGTACTCTTACCAGAACCACTCATACCAAGTAAAATAATATTAGCATTATTTCTATTATTTTCTTTTCTTATTTGATATAAGAATTGATTAAATAATATAACACCACCAGAGAAATCTACACCAAGAAGTGTTGCATTACCTGGGTCTTTAATACTATCAAAGATAAATGGATACATTGCTGCTATTGTAACAGATGGTATCGGCGTACCAATTCTATTTTCAATATCTTGTGGTGGAAATATAGGTAGTATTGACTTTAATGCTTTTTCTTGTTCAAACATTAAAGCAACAGCTCTCATTCCTAACGCATCCAAATAACTTCTTACTTGAATTTTTCTTAATTCTAGTTCTTCTTTATTATTTGCAGTAATCATCAAATGCATTTGAAAATCAAATATTCTAGCTTGAGTTGCTGCAAGCATTTGAATAAATTGTTCCAAAGATTCATAATCTTGACGTATTCTTTCTTGCATTGTATTATCTTTTTCACTTTGATATCTTACTTTTAAATCTGCTATTTCTTTATTAAGCATTTTTTGTAATACTGAAAAAGGTATAGGCATATGTTTAATAGCTATTTTAACACCTTGAATATTAGTTATATCAGATAAAAAACCTGGTGCAATATTTCTAGGAAAAGCTATAACAGTCATAATTGTTGAATACTTTCCCCCTAATACAAATTCAGTTGGTTTAAATTCCATTCCTTTAGGAGCTATTTCACTTTTAATTTTACTCATATTACATCACCGCCCCAAAATTAGTTGTTTCTCCACCATTTAAGAAATTATCTAAAACAACTCTTAAATCATTATTGGAAGTTTGAACACTTTGTAATCCAGCATTAGCAAGTCCACTTATTAAATTATGTAATTTTTTTTGAACAATTTCTAATCTCTTTTCTTTAAACAAGATATAATATTCAGTATCAACTACATTATATTCGCTACTCATAAATAGATTAGCTTTATTAATATCTTGCATAATTAATTTCTTAATAGCATTACTTTCAGCATTATTATACATAAGTTGTAATTGAGATAGATACACATCAATATCCACAGGTCTATCAGCAATAAGTAACCAAAAATCATAATCAATACTATTATAAAAATTTCTTAATTGATAAATAGTATTATTTTGTGAACCTTGATCCATAATAAATATATTTTTAGGCATTACCTTAACACCAGTAACATATGTACCATCATCAAGTTGTATCATACCATTCATTATTTGTCTAACAGGTAACCAGTTTTCTGTATAACTTACACCTGAAGAATTATTCATCTTTGAGTTCATCTTTAACACACCAACCTTTCCAATAATATCTACGTGGATTAAATATAAATGTACATGCATTTATAATGAATTGTAATACGTTATGATAATACATAACCGGAGTGACTAAAAATCCAGTTATAAGTGCAGGCATAAGTATAACAATCATCTGACCAACCGTTGCATTTTGCACTAGCATTAACAGCATTACAGTAAGTAAGCATCCAAATCCAAAAAGCAAAATATCAGTCAGAGTAAAGAACCCTAATATCAATTGTGACTTTTTAGAATTTGCAGGTATTAAATAATTATTCATCCCCAAATCATTCCTTTCTTAATTATGAACTTTTTTTCTTTTCTAAATAATTTTGTTTTTCACGTGCAGCATGACCAGCTTGTTTACTAGCTGCTGAAGCCATATCGTCAATAAATGCAGCAAAGTCGTTTCCTTTAACCTCAACTTTTTCATCTTTAGCAGGATCATAATGTTCAAGACCTGAGTCTCTTATTACTCTTTGAGCAGTTTCGCCCAATTCTTTAGCTTCGAATAAATCTGCAGAGGTTATTGTTCCAAGACCTTTTCCCTCAAGAGCAATACGTCCGATCTCAGTAATACTCTTCTTTTCCAATTGATTATACATAGAATCTAGATAATTTAAATCTTGAAGATCTCTATCATAATTAGCTTGGGCAATCTCATTTATATGAGTAGAATCATAATTATATTTTTGTAAAGCCGCATTATAGGAAGCTTGATCTAAAACTCTTTGACCATTAACAACTTTATAATAATCATTTTGGTCTGGAGCTTTTAAATTGTTTTTTAAATCTTTAATATAGTAATTTATGTCTCTATTACCCATCTCAGCTTTTCTTTGTTCTATACTACTTTTAATAAAAGCTGCACTTCTCATTTTATTATTTGAATCTCTGAAAGAATTATAAAGTTCAAACATCCTATCACTACCAGCTCCCTTAAAAAAGTTATTTGCAACATCAGTACCAGCATCATAAACAATTGCCCCATCAGTAGAGTGCTTATCCCATTGTTTTTTAGCAGCAGCTCTAAAAGCATCATTAGCTTTATTTACATCAGCGGATGCAGAAATAATTCTATCTAAATCTTCTACACCTTTACCAGTTAACCAACCAGTAAAATCTGAGAAAACAGCACCGGCTAAACCACCTTTATCATTCTTTCTTTTAGCAATATAATTTTCCATTTTAGTACGTCTATCTGCTTGACCACTTAAACCTTTGCTAGCAGAATTTTTCATATCACCAAATGATTTAGCTTTTCTAGCATTCATGAAAGCACTTGATCCAGCACCTAAACCACCGGTAACAGCATTTCCCAAAGATTGTACAACTCCTTTTCCATCTCTTCTTGATCTTTTATAATTTCTAATAGCACCAAGACCTAAAGCACCAGCACCAGATGCAGCCATCAAACCACCACCAGCAGCAAGTTTTTCCGCAATTCCAAATTTCATATCACCACTATCAATATGGAATAAATCACAAATAAGTTTAGGAGCTTGTTTAATAAATGTAACAACACCTAATAAAATCAAAGCATTTGCCACGCTCTTTTGAATAGGTCCTAAAGAAGTAAATGATTTAAATAAATCCATATCAGCAATCATAATAATAAGGTATAAACCAAAAATCATAACAAACACTCTAATAAAAACTTCTAAAAATACACTAATAATTTTCTTCAGCCAAGTACTAAATACATCTTTAAATTTTCCTCCAGGTATAACCCTACAAAAAACGGGTATAGGAGCAATAATTTCAAAAAATATCAACTTAATATATCTAAGTGCCACATCAAAAACAAAATTAATCAAAACATATGCTACATAAATACCAGCAACAGTAGAAAAGAACCATATATATGTTAACTGTCCATCAGCAGCATTTTCTGCAAAATTTACATATGAACCAAATCCACTAGAACCAGCCTTAACCAAATTATCAAAATAAGTAAATGATGTTTTATCTTGAAGTCCTTGAATAAAAGTATATAACGCATTCAACGGCTTTAATGGCTTCAATAAAACTGGAGCAGCACTATCAGTCTTAATAGCAGATTCACAGGCAATTATTTCTTCTTCAGTTAACTGAGTAACATCATCTTTGGAATTTTTTTTGGTGCAATATTCATAATCCACATGAAAGAAAGAACTAAACATAGAATAAGATAATTTTCTTCCAGGACTAGGATTATTTTCTCCTTTATAGTCCCAAATATTTTCATCATTTAAAATAATTTTTTCAATTGTATGATTTTTCAAAATAGCATCTTGGAAACTAAATGCAAATTGAAATATAGTTGGTAAGAAAGATATAATTACCAATGATATGACAATATTTTGAATAAGTTTAGCAAACGAATTATCCTTTTTAGAAAATTGTTCCGGATCAATGACAGCTCGTAAAAGAGAATAAGCTAAAACAAATAACATAATTACTCCAAGAATTACATAAACATTACGAACCATTGAGTTAAAACCGCTTGAATTATCTGCAAAAACATTAATTTGAGTTAATGCAACAAATATATCATAAAACCAATCAATAGCATTATAAATGATGGAATCTAAAGTTAACAAAATAGTATAAAAATTTTTCTTAAAATTTAATATAGCTGATATCATACATTAATTCACCGTTCCTATCCCACACGTTCCATAAGCACCAAATAAAGACATCAAAAATTCTACAATCATTGGTGTAAAGAACAATAAAATACAATATATAAATCTCTTAATTGCAGTATTACTAGCTTTCTTTAAAGCATCTTTATCATTTTGAGCTAATGCTTTTATAAAATCTAATGTTGTTAAAACAAACAATGCGATAATACCAATATATTTCATTATTTCCAAAGCTTGTTGCATCCAATAAGCTGGTGATCCTTCATCACTAGGTTTGCCAAAAGCAGCACATTCTTCTTCAATTGTAGCAACATTATTTATGAAGTTATTATTTAAAACACTTGCATTAGCTTTTATCATAAATGAAAAAGAAAATAACATAGTGATACAAAAAAATAATATATTATTAATTTTCTTATTCATGAAAATCACTCCTAAACCCAAGCAACACTTGATATATAAATTTTATCATAAATATAGAGTAACGTCAATTTGTTTAAAAGATAAATTTATAAAAAGGTTTTAACAAAACAAAAAATATCAATTAAATATTTAAAAAAAGAAACTATTTTTTTAGTTTCTTCAACAATTTATAACCCTTTAAAGCTATTTTATAAGCATAATAAACAAATGGATTAATAACATAATCAAATTCCCCTATTAATTCTGTAATTTCTGGATTAAATCCTCTCTTTAATTCATAAATACCATAATAAGGACCATTCTTATCCATATCTAAAGATATCCCATAAAAATTAACATACTCTAAATGTTTCTTTATAGAATCCTCTATATGTTGTCTATAAAAAGCATACTTCGGATTAAATTCTTTATATAAATTATTAGTACCACTCATAAATGTAATACCTTCATTACCCACAAATACACTCATCAAAGCCCCAATATTTATTTCTTTATTACTTCTTTTTAAAAATACTGCTTCTTCTAATTTTTTATTATATTTATTTATTTTATTTTCTAACTCTTCATGTTTTCTTTTTATTTTATCTCCAACATTTATTTTCTTCATTGTATTATTTAATTCATCTAATTCTTTTTTAGCACCGCTTAAAGTACTCCATACATAATTATAATAACACTCTGTATCTATATATGCTAAATATAATGTAATATAATCTCCCATTAAATCTACCATCTTTTTATAATATGATGCAGGTCTAACTATGAAATTCTTTAAATTACCAGTATCTTGTAATAACTTAGTAAATATATCTATATTATCTGTATTAATTATCTTACATCTAACACCCATATCATAAGTCTTATCAATATTCTTTTTTGTTGACTTACTAAATGTATTTAAAGTATCATTATAATTATCCCTTAATTTAATTCTACATAATATCCTTGGTTGTAAATCTTCAAAATTTTGACTAAATCCCATATGTTTAAAACCTAATTTTTTAAAATTATAATATGCTTCTTCTCCACACTTTTCTTTTAAATTACCGTCACTATCTCTTAAAGCATAAATAACATTTGGGTCTAACTTTAACATAAAACCATGATTCTTTTTAACATATTTTATTACTTCATCATTAAAATTTTTTAATAAAGAAAAATTATATACATCAATTAAATAACCTCTCGGAGAATAAAACAAACTTAACTTCATTGGCATTCTTTTTTCAAGAAGCATAGTTACACCAACTAAGGAATCATTTTTATAATACCCAAGTAAATGTCTAACCCATCCAGTTCCACTCTTTAATTCTCCCCACTCAGGTAACTGATAAATAGAAACATAAGGATTCTTTAAAGCAAACTCTCTAAATATATTTTCATCAATAACTTTAAGCATTATTTCCTCCTTAGTTTTCTATAAACTTTTAACATAACAGGTAACATCTTATACAATAACTTATTATTAACTAAATCAAATTCCCCAATAAATTCTATATATTCATCTCCAAATTTTCTTTTAAAATCATGAAGTTTAGCTAAATTCTTATACTTAGTATGAGGATCACCTGGGGTACCAAATAAATCAAAAAATTCATAACCTTTATCATATGCATCTTTAATAGCTTCATAATAACTTCTAGTAACAGCAAAAGTAAAATTAGCTAAATCATCACTACCAATATATAAACTCCATGCACGTGTTTTAGTATATGTACATATCAAAGAACAAACACATACTTCATCTTTATCAATACCACTAAATACTTCTCTTTCTTTTTCTAATCTAGCAATCTTATTTTTAATATCAGCTTCTTTTTTCTTATTAACCTCTAATTCTTTACTCAAATCATCTATTTCTTTATTTATATTATCAAGCAATTCTTTTGGTCTAATACTAATATTAAAATATTTCATATTATTATCTTTAGACATTTCTTCACTAAATATTTTATAATATTCTTCACTATGAGGATCAAACCCATCTTTACTACTATTACTTTTAATCAAACAATAAAAATCATGTACTCTTACTTCATTATCAACTATTAAATTATAACTATAACTTCTCTTAACACTTTTCATAAATGATTTATTAAACTTAGCTTCAATTTCTTCCCAAGGCTTTTTCAAATTAATTCTAAAAGTATATCTAGGTTGATTACCTTCATATAATCTATAAAACCCAGTATGTTTATAACCCAAACTTAACATATAATTATAAAGTTCATAGTTATTTTCTCCACCATCTACTTTTTTACCATCTTCATCAATATCTTGATACTTAATATCCGGATCAAACTTAATATAGATTATTTTATTTTGCTTCATATAATCTTTCAAATAATTAGTAAACTCTTTAATAACTTCTTTATCACTATAATCTAATACAAAACCCCTCGGTGCATAACCATAACTATACCCAAGCGGAGTTTTCCTCAACAAAATCAAACATGTTGCAACTAAATTGCCTAAATCATTTTCCATTCCAACATAAACAGGCACTTGTCCTTTTGCTCTTTTGCAAAATAAACCCCATTCATAACTTTGTAAAAAGTGTGATTTTTTATTACAACTTTCAAATTCATGATATCTTTTTATATCAACATTATCTATAAATTTCATACGATGCCTCCATCTCTATACAACATAAGTTTAGCATACACCACTAAAATTAACAATATTTTTTTGTAAACTTACACATTAGAAATGTTTAAGCATTTACATTATTAAGTAAGTTTGTTAAAATATAAATGGTGAATATAAATGAATTTATTTGAAATAATATTAATTTTAATTATTATACTGGGAACAATTGCAATATTTTATGCAACAATATACAATAATTTGGTTACATATAAATTAAAAATTGATAAATCTGAAGGAATCATTGATGAAGCACTACGTCAAAAATATGATTTAATTGCAAAATTAAATATTCCAATTAAAAATGTTGTTACAAAAAAAGATTATTTAAAAGATTATATTGAACTTAAGGATAAAAGAATAAGTAATTATGAACTTGATAGAAAATTAAGCGAAGCATATAACATAATACTTGAAGTAAAAAATGATCATGAAGAATTAAATACAAAAGAAATAAACAAGGATATCAAAGAAATAGAAAAAATTAATGAAACTTTGGTTTCTTGCAAAACATATTTTAACAACAACACTAGTGAACTAAATAAATTAATTAGAAAGTTTCCAACAAATATCGTAGCAAAAATACATGGCTATAAAATTAAACCTTTCTTTGATGGAAAAAATATGCAAGATGCTGTTATAGATGATTTTAAACTATAACAGTTTTTATTTGGACAAGTATCCTATACAATAATTTATTTCTTTCATAAAATATAAATGAAAGGAGTTTCAAATGAATAATAACTATAGAAAAGCACAAAAAATGATTGATTGTTATAACCAACAAAACAAAAATACAACATTTACATGTTTTGGACCAACAGGACCTACAGGTCCAGCTGGTTCAACAATAACTGTTGGAACTACAACTACAACTAATCCAGGTACAGATGCAGCTGTTGTTAATGTTGGTACATCATCAAATGCTATATTAAATTTTAGTATACCAAGAGGTGCTACTGGTCCAACGGGTCCTACGGGTGCTATCGGTCTTACTGGTGCTACTGGTCCTACTGGTCCTACTGGTCCAACAGGTGCTACTGGTCCTACTGGTCCTACCGGTCCAACAGGTCCTACTGGTGCTACTGGTGCTACTGGTCCTACCGGTCCAACAGGTCCTACTGGTGCTACTGGTGAAACTGGTGCTACTGGTCCTACTGGTGCTACTGGTGCTACGGGTGAAACGGGTCCTGCAGGTCCTACTGGTCTAACAGGTGCTACTGGTGAAACAGGTGCTACCGGTCCAACGGGTCCTACTGGTCCTACTGGTCCTACTGGTCCTACGGGTGCTACTGGTGCTACGGGTGAAACAGGTGCTACTGGTCCAACGGGTCCAACGGGTCCTACTGGTCCAGCAATTAATCTAAGCATTGGTACAGTTGAAACTGGTGCACCAGGTTCAACTGCAACAGCAACTATTACTGGTACATCGCCTAATTATGTACTAAATTTAACAATTCCTGCAGGTCCTACAGGTCCGGCTGGAACTTAAGCAAATAAAAATTGATCAATCATGATCAATTTTTATTTACTCCAATCTATAGATTTTAAATTATTCTTTACTAAATAATCATTAGTTTTAGAAAAAGGTTTACTTCCAAAGAAACCAGAATAAGCAGAAAAAGGTGATGGATGTGGACTAGTTATAATATAGTGATGTGGATTAGTAATAAGTTTAGCTTTCTCTTTAGCAAAGTTTCCCCACAAAATAAATACAACAGGTTCTTCTTTCATATTTAAAACTTTAATTATATAATCAGTTAATAATTCCCAACCCCAGTTTCTATGACTTGCAGCTTTATCTTTTTCAACAGTTAAAACAGCATTAAGAAGTAATACTCCTTGTTTTGCCCAACCAGTTAAATCTCCATCATTCCTAATAGGTACACCTAAATCATCATATAGTTCTTTATAAATATTTTGTAATGAAGGTGGAACTTTAACTCCTTTTTGAACAGAAAATGAAAGCCCATGAGCTTGATGTTCACCATGATATGGATCTTGTCCCACAATAACCACTTTTGTATCCTTATAACTAGTAAGCTTTAAAGCATTAAAAATATAATCTTTCGGTGGATAAATAGTATTAATATCATATTCATGTAATATCTTATGATAAAAATTATTAAATCCTGGGCTATTCCATACAACTTTTAATAATTCATCCCAATCGTTACCTATCATTTTAAAGCCTCCCGAACTGCGTGCATTATATCATAAAAATTATCTGCAGCAATTAAAAATCTACTTGAATGACAAAATCTTAAATATGGTGGTAACTTACTAACCCATTCTTTTGGAAAATCTTTTTTTAATTCATTAGTATCAGATGTTTTTGTTACACCTTGAGCAGCATAACCACCTCTATTCGATGGATAAATTACATAAATAGCATCTGTACTAGGTAAATAATCTTTATAAAATAAAGGTTCATCTAATATAATTATTCTCTTATCAACTGCTTCATCATAATATTTTTTAACTTTTTCTATATCTTCTAATCTATGTTTTTGTTTTAAAATAATTCTTTCTAATATAGCTTTAGCAAATTCTACTGCTTCAAAAAATTCTTTATCGCCATCAGTATTTTCTAATGGATTAAAAACATCAATTGCTAATGCCAAAGCATTATAACTTCCTGTATTATCTGATAAATCTAAATCTTGAATTAATCTTCTATCTATTGATTCATAAACATAGTCACCATATAATTCTCTTGCAAATTCTCTCCATAACTTACCAAATGATGCATAAGGTATACCATTACTTCTAACTTCATTATCTTTCATATGATGATCAAAATAACCCATTCCAATATCAAAAACTAAACCATCAAAATCATCTGTAATAATATTACTTCTAACAATTTCAATATCAGGATTTATCACCTTTAAAAAAGCAGCTCCGAATACATCATCAGAATGAAACTTTCCCCCATGAGTTAATGCTTTTTTTATTTTCTTTACTTCTTCTACTTTCATAAAACCTCACTTATGATAACTTTCATTATTATTTATTTTACAAGCTCTATATATTTGTTCAAGTAAAATACCACGAAATAATCCATGGGGAAAAGTCATTATTGAAAAACTAATCAATTCATCACAAGTATCTCTGATAACCTCATTTAAACCTAAAGAACCACCAATAATAAAAGTAATATTACTATTCATTGGTAAAATCTTATCTATTTTTTGTGCAAACTCTACACTTGTATATGACTTTCCCTTTAAATCAAGTCCAATATTATAATCACTCTTTTTAATATTTTTATATAAATTATCAATTTCTTTTTGATAATCAACATTATCTTTTAATTCAACTATTTCTAATTTTATATATTTATTTATTCTTTTCTTATAATCATTTATTAAATCATTTAAATAATCTTCTTTAATTTTTCCAACACACAATATTTTTATCATATTTCCACAACTTCCGTTCTTTCATTTTGCCTTGCACAAGAAATATTATTAAACTTAATATCATTTTCTAAAAAAGTATTATTAATAGTTTCTAGTGCAATACTTTCTAAATTATTTGTTTCACTTAAATGGATTAAAATAATCTTTTTAGTTTTATTACCAATTAATTTAGAAAGGTATATTGATGCATCTTTATTACATAAATGTCCTTCACTTGATAAAACACGTTTTTTTAACCAATCAGGATAAGGACCATGTGTAAGGAGTTCAATATCATGATTACTTTCAAATAAATAAACATCCAAATTTTTTAAATATTTAAAATTTCTATAATTAACATAACCTGTATCTGTAACATAACATATACTTTTACCATTACATTCAAAAACATAATTTCTAGAATCCGGAGCATCATGACTAGATTTAAAGGAAGTAACATGTACTCCCTCTAAATCTTTAGTATCTTCAACTATTATAACATGTTTATATTCACTTATATCAGGTATTGAATAAAACATTTTCTCACTAATAATTAAAGCAGCTCCAGTTTTATCTAACACAGTTTTTAATCCTGCAATGTGATCTGTATGATTATGAGTTATAACTACATAATCTACATCTTTAATATTAACACCAATTTCTTTTAAATTTTCATTAATATATTTATAGTTTCTACCAGCATCTAATAAAAACTTTTTTCTTCCAATTTCTAAATAAGTAACATTACCTTTAGAACCACTTGATAAAACTACTACCTTCATAACTACCTCAACTTTATATATTTAAGTGGATTTTGGAATTGATAACTTCCATGATATGGCCAACCAATTGAAACTCCTAAATGCAAATGAACACCAAATGCTAAACCAGTTTCACCCATTTCACCAATTTTATCACCAGTTTTAACTCTTTGACCAACTCTAACAGTTTGTTTATACATGTGAGCATATTGAGTATAAATATTATTAGCATGTTCAATTATAACATAGTTACCATCAAGACTTCTAAAATTAACTTCTACAACTGTTCCTTCATCAACGGCATATATTGGTGATCTAAATCCTGTACCAGATATATCTATTCCTAAATGCATTTTACCACCACGCCATCCATAAGGACTTGTTATCATATATGGATAATTTGTTGGAAGTCCCCAAACATAATTACCACTTCCATATTTTCTACCAACAGTTATTTCTTCCTTAATCATTTCTCTGATAACTTCATTTTTTAACACTGTTGCTTCACTTGATGTATTTCCATTTACAACTTCATAAGTATCGTGAACTAATGATAAACCACTGACACCAGCTCTAGTAGGTTCTTTATAACTTGGATCTTTAGTTTCATCAACAACTGTTTCTGTTGTATAAGGAGTTTCATTTTCACTTATTTCATAAATATTATAAGTTAATGTAACCACCGGATTAATCAAAGTAACATTAACAGTGCTTCCTACTGCAAGCATCGCATTTTCACTCTTATAATTAGGATTAGCAATTAAAAATTCTTGTGAATTTATCATATTTTCTTCACTAATACTTGCAATACTATCACCAGTTTTAACTACATAAGTATCCATCTTAGCATCAGGTCCAAACAATAAATATTGACTTAAATCATCTGCATCAGTATAAATTTTCTTCTTAATACTTATATAACCTTCTTTAATTGTAATAGATTCACTAAAATACATATTGCTAATTACTTTACCTATTTCAGTTATACTCCTATGTCCATCATTATATTCTTCAAATTGTTCTTCAGTAATAAATGATAAGACAAATGTCTTTAATGCTTCTTCAAAAACTTTTTTATCTAAAACATTAATAACAATATTCTTCTTATCTTTGTCTTTTGGTTTAATAGTTATAATATAACCTTTAACTGTAAAATCATCTGCATTTTCAATTTTTCTATAAATTTCATTAACCCCCATGTATGAATCATCAAATGTTTTAGTTTCTACTATATCAAGTCCATCCGGAGGATAAACATAATCAACCTTATATTCATCTTTTATATTTTGTTGTTCTTTATTAATTAAATTATATAATGCATCCTTATTTTCAATCATACCAATTTCTTTACCATTTAGATAAATCTGATATGCTATATTTGCATCAACATATTTATAACCATATTTTTCATCAATAATATATACTATTAAAATAAAGATTGATATTATAGCAGCTATAATTTTACTTTTATTATTCATTTTCTTCTCCAGCTCCTTTTAATTGACTTTTAAAACTACTCATGTTAAGTTCAAATAATAAGTTAACTGTTCCTAGTCCTCCTTTTCTGTGCTTAGCAATTATTAATTCTGCCGGCACAATTTTTTGATTAAAATCTTTTGCTTTTTCATAATAATCTTTACGATTAATGAAAAGTACCATATCTGCATCTTGTTCTAGTGATCCAGATTCACGTAAGTCAGCAAGCATTGGTTGATTACTTTCACGTTTTTCAGCACTTCTTGATAATTGTGATAATGCAATAACAGGTACACCAAGTTCCAAAGCCATTGTTTTTAAAGATCTTGATATTTCAGATACTTCAACTTGACGAGATTCAACTCTTCTTGAACCAGAACTAACTAATTGTAAGTAGTCGATTACAACTAAACCAAGACCATTTTCACTATTTGCAAGTCTTCTACATTTAGCTCTAATTTCTTGAGCAGTAACACCTGCATTATCTTCAATATAAATATTGGTATCAGCAAGTTGAGATAAAGCTTCATTATATCTTTTCCAATCTTTTTCCTGCATATTACCAGTTTGTAGTTTATATGCATCTATTTGACCAATAGATGAAATCATACGATTAATTAGCATTTCCGCAGACATTTCTAAGTTAAATATTGCAACCGCTTTTTTTGTATGAGTTGCAGCATAAGCAGCCATATTTAATGCTAAAGCAGTCTTTCCCATACCAGGACGAGCAGCTAATATAATCATTTCGCCACCTTGAAAACCAGTTGTTATTTTATCAAAATCTGGAAATCCAGTTTCTATACCTGTTATACTTCTTTTATTTTTAGCAAGTTCTTCTAACTTTGCTTGAGCTCTTCTAAGTATTTCACTTATTGGAACAAAATCACCAACACTTCTTGCTCTAACAACATTTAAAATGTTTTTTTCTGCATTATCAAGCAAACTATTAACATCTTCTTCATCATATGTTTTTGTTATAATATCACTTGCAGTTTTAATTAAATTTCTTCTTACAGCATAGTCTTTAATAATTTTAATATAAAAATCTAAATTAGCATCAGTTACAACACTATCAATTACTTCAGTTAAATAATCATATCCAACTGCATTAAACTTTTTATCTTTATCTAATTCATTTCTTAGTGTTGTTATATCAATCGGGGTTTTACTTTCATACATATTTTTTATTGCATTAAATATATATTTGTTTCTTTCATCAAAAAACATATCCGCAGTAACTTCTTCAATTATTTTTGCAACTTCACTACTGTTTAAAAAAGCAACACCTAAAACACTCATCTCAGCTTCTTTATTCTGAGGCATACTTCTTGCCATAAAACCTCCTTACTTAACTAATTCAACATTAATTTTAAATTTTACTTTTTTGTGTAATTCAATACTAACTTGAGTAATTCCTAAAGAACTAATCGCAGTATCAATCTTGATACATTTCTTGTCAATATTAAATCCTTTTTCTTTTAATTTATCAGCTATTTGTTTACTTGAAATAGTACCAAATACTTTATCTTGAGCACCAGTTTTAACTTTAAATGTAATAGTTTTATCATTTAATTTATTTTTAACTTCATTTAAACTTGCTACCAATGCATCTTCATTTTTTTGTTTTACATCTAATTCTTCACTTAGAATTTCACTACTTCTTTTTGTATAAGGAACAGCTAAATTATTTTTAATTAAATAGTTATTAGCGTAACCATCACTTACATTAATTACACTATCTTTTTTTCCTTTTCCTTTAACGTCACTTAATAAAATTACTTTCATTTAAAAGACCTCCTTTAAGTAAAATATATTATACCATGAACTTATAAAAAATACAAAATATTTGATTATTAAAATCTAAAATATATAAATGGATTATAGCTTGATGCTAAAATACTTATAATACTTATAATAAATAAGATAATTATGTATATGTCACTAAATTTATTTTTCTTATCAAATATTGGTTTAAAAATTGGTGTACTTGCAAACGCTGCAAGAACAAATATGATAATAGTTTTTAGTTTAAATATTTGATAATGAGTAAATATCATCATATTACCTAGACCATGAGCACCAAATAAAGTTTTAATAGCTTCGATTAAAGTACTAGTATCAGTAAAGTAAAATATTATAAAACCAAATGTTACTAAACTAAATGTATACAAGTGACCTAGAAAAGCTGGTAATTTATCTATTTTTTTGAAAATAAATTTTTCTAAAACTAATAAGATAAAGTAGAAAAGTCCCCAGAAAACAAAGTTCCAACTTGCACCATGCCATAAACCAGTTAATGCCCAAACTACAAACAAATTAAATATATGTCGAACTCTTTTGCATCTATTACCACCTAAAGGTATATAAACATAATCTCTAAAGAATGTTGATAAAGATATGTGCCATCTTCTCCAGAAATCTGTAATAGTTCTTGCAACATATGGGTAATTGAAGTTTTCAAGATAATTAAATCCAAGCATTTTACCTAAACCAATTGCCATATCACTATATCCAGAAAAATCAAAATATATTTGGAAAGTAAAAGCAACACCACCAACAATCATACCAATGGTACCTAAAGATGCAATACTAGATCCAAATAATGTATCAGCAACATAAGCCATTTCATTAGCAATAACACATTTTTTTAACAAACCAATAATGAACCTTCTTATACCAGTTGCAAAACCTTCTATATCTTCACATCTATCATTTAATTCCTTATTAACAGTTTCATATCTAACAATCGGACCTGCAATTAGCTGAGGAAAAGCACTAATATAACAACCTAAATTAATAATACTTTTTTGAACAGGTACCTTAGATTTATAAACATCAATAACATAAGTAAGAATTTGAAAAGTATAAAATGAAATACCAATTGGTAAACTTATACTTAAAAACTTAATATTTAAATTGAATAAATTGTTAATATTATCTAAAAAGAAATTTGTATATTTAAAGAAAAATAATAAACCAAGATTAAATACTAAATCTATTATTAACCACTTTTTAGATTTACTAGATTTATCCATCCATAACACAATAAAGTAATTTACTATTATGGATAAAATCATCAAAAGCACATAAATTGGTTCACCGTATCCATAAAATAATAATGAAAAAATTAATAATACAATGTTCTTAGTTTTTCTTTTTTTAGGAATAAAATAACAAAGAAGAAATGTTGGTAAAAATAAGAACAGGAATATTAAACTTGAAAAAACCATTATTTAACCCTCCCTTCAAAGTTATAATTGTATTGATCAAACAATGTTGAACCACCATCATATAAGAATAAAACTTTTGATATATTATTGTTTTTAACGTAACTTGATAAATCAAAAACATTATCTTTAAATTCATCATATCTTAAGTTGATAACATGTGTTTTGTTAAAATGTTGAGCAAGTAAATAATCTATTTGCCATGTATAAGAATCTCCAACAATTAAAAGATTTTCTTTTGAAGCATTATTAAAATCATACACTACTTTTCCATATTGACCATTAAAATATGAAACATAATAATCATAATACTTATAATCACGATCAAGTCTTATTTCACGTGGTTTAAATATTTCTTCAGGCATCTTATCATTAACTATCACCTTATAAGTTGGATTATAATTAATATCAGATATATAATCATAAATTATATCATTTAAAGCTGTCTTTGCCATTGAACCATAATATTTACGTTCTTTTTTTTCTGCAATTTTATAAGTGTTATTATCAGTTATATCAAACATATCCAATATATCATAATAACCATTTAATGCACCATTTATATTCCAGTGATGATCTGTTTTATAAAACTTATTTTTATAGTCATCCACTGAATCAATATTCATCACTTTTACATGAACATTTTTATTTAACCCAGTAACAAAATCTGCTACGTAAGAATTTAAATTATCCTTTGCTAAAGTAGTAAATTCATATCTAGTTGGTAAATAAATATATAAAGAAACTTTATCACTCAAATTATTAAAAAAGTTAAGTTGAATATTAAGTCTATCATTTAATTCTTCATGAGTGTATTTTCCCTTTAAATAATAAAACTCATCTTTTTTATTATAAAATATATATTCTCCATCAGAATTTGTACGTACAGGTATATCATCATAAATTAAGCTATTACCATAAAAATTAATATTTTGATATATTTCATTTAAATCATTATAAAAAGGAAAATAATTAGTAAACTTATTTTCAATAGAATTTTCTATACTACCAATTTTATTATTTAATTTATCAACAATATTTTTTTCCATCTTTTTTTGATATGTTGTAAAATTATCATGGTTAATAGAAATAAAACCTAATTTATTTAATAAGAAATTACATGGTATAGCTAAAAATATACCAAATATAATTACTAAAAATGCAACTATCAAATATTTATCTTTTTTCATAATCAGACTCCTTAATTTCATCTCTATATATATTTTATCACACAATGCGACTGGAGCATAGAAAAACTCACCAAAATGGTGAGTAAATTATTTAACGTATGGAACTAAAGCCATAAATCTAGCATACTTAATTTGTTCTGCTATATGTCTTTGATGTTTTGCACATGCTCCAGTCATTCTTCTTGGTAATATTTTACCTTTTTCATTAATGTATTTATTAATAATCATTACATCTTTGTAATCAACACTTTTGCCGGCACACATTTGACATATTTTCTTTTTCTTACGATAAAATTCTGCCATGTTATATTCCTCCTTCTTAAAAATTAAAATGGTAAATCATCACTACTTAAAGTAAATTCGTCCCCAAAATCTTTATAAGGATCTTCACTAATATCAGTTGTTTCAACTGCAGGCATTGGAGCTGGTGAAGGATTGTAACTTGATGTATTGTTACTTACAGGTGCACTATAACCTGATGTAGATGCAGTAGCACCATCGTTACGAGAACCACCTAAGAATTCAAAGCTATCAACAATAATTTCAGTTGTATACCTTTTTGTTCCATCTTGGGCATCGTAACTGCTGTTACGAATTCTTCCTTGAGCCAGTACCATTTGACCTTTTTTACAATATCTATTAATTGTTTGAGCAGTTCTATTAAATGCAACACAATTGATGAATTCTGTGTCTCTTTGACCATCCCTATTAACGAAGTCACTTTGACATGCTAGTGAAAACCTTGATATTTCCATATTCCCTTGAGTCATTCTAGACTCAGGATCTCTTGTAAATCTTCCTGTTAAAATTACTTTGTTCATGTTATTCTCCTTCAACTTTGATAATTAAATGTCTTAATACATTTTCATTAATAGTTACTTTTCTATCAAATTCTGCTAAAGTTTCATGTGTAGCTTCAACATTCATTACAAAATAATATCCACTAACTTCCTTCTTGATTGGATATGCTAATTTTTTTCTACCCATTTCTTTGAATTCAACAACTTTAGATGGTTTAATGTTTATAAGTTTTTGTAAATCTTCACTAGTCTTTTTGATAGTTTCTTCATCTAGAGTAGATTTTACGATAAACATTATTTCATATTTATTCATTGTTTTTTCACCTCCTTACGGTCTTTCGGCTTCAAGATAAAACATGAAGCAAGGAGCCATTTCCTTTTTTCTTCAAGTATTATACCAAATAAATATTAAAAAAACAAGCCAAAAATACCGAAAAAAGCAATAAAGTTAGTGATAATGTAATCAAAGTTTTTTACCACCTCACGGTGATAAATTTCTGCTTCACGGGAATCCCTTCCTCCACAGACCAAATTCGGATTCAGCCAACCCTACTTAAAATTATAATCCATACGCTATTATAAATGGAAGATGAGAATTATATTAACATATGTCTATACATAAAGTCAAGTAACTTCAAAAATTTTTTAATTCATTTTTTTAGGCAAATCATTTACAAAAGGCAGTGATAATTCGCCATACTATCTAGTAATATCTTTCTAAGAAGATATTGCAAAATTACAAAAGAATTGTTACTGGGTCCCTATTGTCAATGAGAAACTTAAAAAATCACATTAAAAAAATGTGAAATTATTTCGGTTCTTCGAAATCTGGTGGGGAGTAAAAATTGAATAAAGTCAATTGAAACCTAAGTAAAACAAGTATTTTAACTATTCATTTTAAAATACTTGTTTTTTATTGCTGATACACTTTTATTTTTATTTATTTTTTGTTCTTTTTCTTTAATTGATTCTTTTTTTACATCTGTTACTGTAGATACAATAGCTGCAGAATTTAAATCTATTACTTTTGTATTTGCTAACATATCATGAAGACCACGATTATCACTTCTAAACATAACCATAATCAAGTTTACCATGTACATCGTATTACTTAAAAGTCCAATAATTGAACCTACCCTATAAAATACACTTGAGTTAAAAGCAAACACACAAATAATATTTATTAACATTAACCAAACATTATTTAAAATTAATACCCTTAATAAGTAATTACCGATATTTAAACTTTTATCACTGTTACTTACAACTTTTAACTTCATTAATTTTTTTCCTGGAGTTTGACCTTTCAAAGCATATTGTAAAACTCCGAAATACAAAACCAAGGTAACAATTGTTATCCCAGAACTTACCGCACCATTTCGATAAGTTTTATAATTTAATTCTTTGTAATAATCTAAATCATATGAACTACTTCCAGTATTAAGTTCTTTTGTTACTTCCAAAAGTTCTTTATTTAATGAAGCATACTTATCTCTATAAGGATCTAACTTACAAACTACATCAGCTATAACTAATACTAAACATAAATCAATAATAAATGCTATAATTCTTTTTAAACTTGTATCCATAATTAATCCTTATTATTTGCAAATATTTCTAATAAATGTAAGAAAATATTAATAAAATCTAAATATAATTCTAAAGCTCCATAAATTGCTAAATTATCTTCAGGTAATCCAGAACTTTCTAAAGACTTAATCTTTTGAACATCATATGCTGTAATACCAATAAATATTAACAAACATATAACACTTAAAACTAATGTTAAAGTATCACTTCCAATAAAAATATTAAATATTGATACAATAATTACACCAAGAAGTGCCATTAGTAAGTAAAAACCTATCTTAGATAAATCAGCATTCGTAGTATATCCAATTAAAGCCATGATTCCAAATACAACAGCTGCTATTAAAAATACATACATAATACTAGATAAGTTATAAACAACAAATATACTTGAAAAAGTAAGACCACTAACAAAAGCGTAAAGTAAAAAACTAATCTTTGCACCTGTTGGACTCATTTTAAATACTCTTGCAGATAAATATATTACTAAAAGAAATTCTGCAATAATACATACCCAATAAAAACCTCCACTAAAAATATTAGCAAGCATTTTTTCATTTGATGCAACACCAAATCCAGTAACGAATGTTGTCAAAAGACCAATACACATCCATATAAATGATTTACTAATTAACTTATTATCTTCCATTTTTCTCCCTCCTTTTAAACATTAAATCGAAAATAACAAATATCTCCATCTTTTAATTCATATTCTTTTCCTTCAATACGAAGCTTACCAGCATCTTTAACTGCTTTTTCACTACCTAAACTTTCTAAATCTTCAAAAGTCATAACTTCAGCTCTAATAAAACCTCTTTCAATATCACTATGAATCAATCCAGCACATTCTGGTGCTTTCATTCCTTGTCTAAAAGTCCAAGCTCTAACTTCATCACTACCTGCAGTAAAGAATGTGGCTAAGCCTAATAAATTATATGTAGCAAAAATAAGTTTATCTAATCCACTAGATTTAATTCCTATTTCTTGTAAAAATAAATCTCTTTCTTCATTTTCTAAACCAGCTAAGTCAGCTTCTAATTTAGAACACATTACAATTACACCAGATCCTTCAGCTTCTGCATAATTCTTAACTTGTAAAGAATATTCATTATCACCAACTGCCACATCATCTTCATTAACATTAGCAACATATATAATTGGTTTAATTGTTAAGAAACTGAAATTTTTTAATATTTTTTTCTCATCTTTATCGAATCCAATTCTTCTTAAAGGAGTATTTGCTTCCAAAGCAGTTTTACATCTTTTTAATACATTAACTTCAGCTAATGCTTCTTTATCTTTTGTTGTGACAGCTTTCTTTTCAATTTTATCTATTCTATTATTTATAACATCTAAATCCGCAAGTACCAACTCAATATTTATTACTTCAATATCACTTATTGGATCAACCTTACCTGTTACATGAGTAACATTAGGATCACTAAAACATCTAACAACTTCAACAATTGCATCACATTCTCTAATGTGCGATAAAAACTTATTACCAAGGCCTTCTCCCTTAGATGCTCCTGCAACTAATCCTGCTATATCAGTAAATTCAAATGTTGTTGGCACAACACTCTTAGGATTATACATATTTTTTAAAAATTCTACCCGCATGTCAGGAACAAACACCATTCCTACATTAGGTTCTATTGTTGCAAATGGATAATTCGCAGCCAATATATTTTGTTTAGTAATAGCATTAAATAATGTTGATTTACCAACATTAGGTAATCCTACTATTCCAGCTTTTAAACTCATAAAATAACCTCCCTAAAGTCCAACACCTGCACCTATTCCAAGTGGAAACTTAATAATATACCAAATAACAATAAATGCTAAATATACAACTGCTGTAATAATTGCATATGGCAATTGATATTTAATAGCTTCCCAAATAGTAATAGGTTTATTACTTTGATTATAATTTTCTAAATACGCTAAATAAATTATAAAATATGCATACACTGGAGTAAGTCCTAAAGCAACAGAACTTCCTAATCTAAAAGTTAATTGACTAAATAATGGATTAATACCAACATTCATAAGTCTAGGGATAACTCCTGATACAATATTATAACTAAATAATATATTTGGTTGAAACAATGACATAACAACTGCAAATACAAACAACATAATAATAAGTGGTAATCCAGCAAAACTTGAATTTTGCATTACATTTGTTAAAGCTCCAACTAATACATTACCTATGTTTGATTGTTTAAATATATTAATAAATGCACTAGCAGCAAATATCATAACTAATACTTTACCAATTCCATTTAATGAATAACCTAAAGCATCAATAAACTCTTTATTATTCTTTATAGTTTTAGCACCAATTCCATATGATAAACCTAAAATCACAAAGAAAACTGCAACCACAAAGACAAAACCATTACTAAAAAATGAATTATAACTAAATAATTTATCTATGTATAGATTTTGACTATAATCAAGTAAATTTCCTGAAAAAGGAAGTCCAGGTATTATATTATAAATAAATATAAGTAAATAAATTAAACCAGCACCTAAAGAAAATAATAATCCCCTCATTTGTTTTCTAGTAAGTACTAATTCATCTTCCACACTTTCTTCTTCTAAAAATTCATACTTAGGTAACTTCTTAGCAACATAATTTTCTGTAATATTTGTTAATACAAAACTCATTATAATAATAAGCATTATCATAACTATAATGTATGACCAACTTGATGCACTAAATGTTTGATCAATTAAATGTGCATTTGTAAGTGTCATATTTAACATACTTGAATCATTACTAGTAAAAAACAAACTAAGGGCATTACCACAAGTTAAGCTTGCAAATGATGCAATAATACCAATCAATGGATTTCTTTTTCCATAAAGAAATAACAATGCTCCAAGAGGTACCATAATAATATAAGATAAATCACCAATTAAACTTGCAATAATACATATAAATATTAATGCAAATGTAACAGTATTTTTTTTAGCTTTTTTAGTCATCATTGTAATAATAGTTTTCAAAAAACCACTTTTAACCATTATACCAATACCAAGTAAAATAATAATTAAATTACTTAAAACTGCAAAATTAGCAAAGTTACTAACTGTGGTAGTAAAAATATATTTTAATCCACTTAAGCTAAATAATGATTTAACAGCTTCTGTTGTAACTTGAAAATCACCAGTAATAGTAGATATCTTATTAAATGTTGATTGAACATTAAAGAATCTAAGTACTCCACTTGCAATAATAGTAATAAAGCTTAAAACAAGAAGCATCATCACCGGATGTAATCCAATTTTTTCTTTAGTTCGAAGTTTTTTCATTCACTATCACCTTTTTTAACTTTTTCATAAATTCTAATCTATCCATCATGATTTCTCTACCACAATTTTTACATTTAATTTTGATATCAGCACCATTTCTAGTTATTACCCATAAATTAGTGCCACAAGCATGTTGTTTTTTCATTATGACATCATCATTTAAATTAAAATCTTTATTCATCTATTCTTCCTCAACTTTTACATTCATTTTAGATAGTATTTCTTCTAGCTCATTAACCCCATCAAAATATATTTCAATTTTCTTTTTACTAACTCTAACCTTAGTATCTAAATTATCCATTATTATATTTTCATACATACGATACTTATGGTCATATCCAGATTTTTTATTCTTAACAACTTCAATTTCTTTCTTATCATCTTGAGTTATTTTTTCAAGTTCCCTCACTGATAGTTCATCAGTTATCACTTGCTTAGCAAGTCTTACAACCTTTTCTTCATCATCAATCTTACTAAGTACTCTAGCATGAGACATACTTAATGTTCTTTTTTCAACCATTTTTTTAACATCTTCAGGTAACTTCAAAAGACCAAGAATATTTGTTACATAAGTTCTACTTTTACCAAACTTATTTGCAAACTCATCTTGTGTATAACCTCTTAATTTAATGATATTACTAATACTTACAGCTTCATCCATTGGGTTTAAATCTTCTCTTTGAATATTTTCAATCAAAGCAATTTCCATCATTTGTTGATCATCAAAATCTTTAATAATCGCAGGTATAACTTTTAAACCAGCAATTTTAGCAGCTTTTGTTCTTCTTTCCCCAGCTATAAGTTCATAACCTTTAATACTTTTCTTAACAATTACTGGTTGAACTACACCATATTCTTCTATTGATTTAGCTAGTTCATTTAAAGTTTCAGTATCAAAAGTTCTTCTTGGTTGATAAGGATTACTCCTTATTTCATCAATATTAATTTCTGTTACATCTTTCTTATTTTCTTCAACAACGGTATCTTCAAAATTTTCAAAGTCAATTACATTGTTAGAAAATAATTGTTCAAGTCCTTTACCTAACGCTTTTTTCTTAGTTTCCATCTCTACTAACCACTTCCTTTGCTAAATTAGCATAAGCTTCCGTAGCTCTACTTAAAGGATCATATTCATTTATTGGTTTACCATGGCTCGGAGCTTCTACTAATCTTACTAATCTAGGTATTATTGTATTAAATACTTTATCTTTAAAATATTTTCTTATTTCTTCAATTACTTCAAGACCGATATTTGTTCTTCCATCAAGCATTGTTAAAAGTACTCCTTCAATTCTAAGATTTGGATTCATACTTCCTTGAACCATTATAATACTATTCAAAAGTTGTGTAATACCTTCTAATGCAAAGAATTCACATTGAACAGGAATAATTACACTATCACTAGCAACTAATGCATTCATAGTTCCAAGACCTAAAGATGGTTGACAATCAATTATTATGTAATCATAATTATCTTTAATTTCATCTAATTTTAATTTTAATTGCATATTTTGACTAAATTCTTTATCTTCAAGCATTCTTTTAACAAATTCAACATCAACACCAGCTAAATTAATAGTGGATGGAATTATACTAAGATTATGAAATTTAGTTTTCTTTATTGCCTTTTTAACTTCACATTTACCAGTAATTAATTCATATACATCATTTTTAAAATCATTAGAGGTTAAACCTAACCCAGTTGTTGCATTACTTTGAGGGTCCATATCTATTAATAATACACGTTTACCCATTTTACCTAATGCAGCAGACAAATTTATACTAGTGGTAGTTTTCCCAACTCCACCCTTTTGATTAACAAGTGATATAATTTTAGCCATAACAAGCACTTCCATTCTATACAACTTACGTACTACTTTATTTTATCAAATTATTAATTACTTGTCTATGATTTAGTTACAAAAAAAATAACTTTCTAACGAAAGTTATTAACCATGACGTGGGGCGGAAACTCTCGCCAGCCACACCAAACCAAGGGTTCTCACATCCCTATAATATATGGCTTATCTAAAGTTCCTTCTCCATCTATTTTGTACACAGAAGCATCTAGATACAAGACTGGACGGACAACATTCCCATTGCTCGCACTGCTGGCGACGTGGTTGAGATGGCCGACGCTGGTGAGAGTGAACACATCGTTGCTGTATGAAGAAACAGGGGTAAGTGTCCATTCATCTCCTTTACCATATAGTCAACTTGCTCTGGCACATGCTACTCCAGAACCAGAATAAGAATTTAAATTTGTTGTTCTTGGACAACTACTTGATAATACACTATATCCATAATCACTTGGGTATATAAGTCCTATATAGCCTGTCGTAGTTGTTGGTCTTCCACTATACACTGTTGTTCCTCTTTCATATCCATAGAAGCTTTCAGCTGTTGCACCAGTACTTGAATATCCACCCAAATGCCATGTTACATTTGCTATCATTTTTCTATAACCAGCTTGTATTCCTTTTTTAGTATAATCACAATTAGCTGTTACTGATGTACTATATCCGTAGCAAAATCCAGAACTTGTTCCATCTTGAGCATTATAGTATGCACCATTTAGTAGCTTATTCAAACTCGCCGCTGTCCAATCATTGGTAGTTGACTTATCCCATACTAGTCCATCTAACACATCTGCTCTTATTATTTTAACCAAGTTTTTTCCACTTTGTCCATGTGAACTACTATCAAATACTCCAATTATTCTCCAATATTCATTATTAAACCACACATAGTTATTTTGATTTTTTCCTTCATATCGATAGCCTTTTTCATTTACTACTTTTCCTGTTCCTTGTGTTGTTCCTGATAAACCTTTAATATATGTTGCTAAATTTACTTTTGAAGTACTATCGGTATAGTTTAATGTACATGATGTATAACCTCCATTTATCTGTGATATTTCCACTCTATTATATTGTTGATTATATATTACTGTACTATTAGAACAATTTAATGAACCAAGTTTACCATAAGTTATTGGTGTATTAGTTGCAGTAATTGTCACATCTGGTGGTTGTACATCAAAATATACATAGCATTTATCACTTACTCTTGTATTTAATACTACCGACTTTGTTTCATCATTCCATAAAAGCGTTCCACCATTTTCACATTTAGAAAGTTCTGAATTAAATAAATATCCTTCTTTAGGCCATTCTGAACTATTTGATAATACATAATCACCAGAACCTCTTTTTGTTTCAAGCATCATACTAATACTTGTGCCTGTTTTTATTTGGTTATTTTTTTCTACATAAACTAGTTTTTTATATTGATAACCATATAAAATAAAAACGAATAAAAGCAAAATTAATGAAAATAAGCTTAAAATAAGTTTTTTCTTCTTATTCATAGTTGTTTTTACTCCTTTCCTATGTTAACATTATAACATGTATACTTTAAGATGTAAATTAATGAAAGAAATATTCATTAGTTT
>OGRO01000325.1_pt1 | contig 47269 bp, 60 predicted proteins | sample 1553451 | NCBI WGS metagenome assembly OGRO01 (sample SAMEA2580021, study PRJEB22360) | human gut metagenome | reverse complement strand
ACATATTTCATATTTTTTTATAACATCTTCTATTTTTTTTACCACAAATGGATTAGCTTTCATTGCATAACATAATTCTACATTACTTGGCATCATACTCTTTAAATAATTAATTCTTTTCTTTAAAACATCAATATCAAATACATAAAAAGGTGTACCAATATTTCTTACTTCTACTTCGTTCATTTACATCTTCTCCTCTAATGCTTTTCTATCAATCTTTCCGTTCTTAGTTAAAGGCATACTATCTAATTTAATAAATCTATTTGGTACCATAAACACCGGCAACTCTTTTGATAAAATTTCATGTAATTCTTTAGTTTCTATATCACCAATATAAAATGCACATAATCTATTCTTTTCTTCTTTAAATATTGTACATACTCTTTCAACTTCTTTGATATTACCAATTGCTTTATCAATTTCTTCAAGTTCAATTCTGTGACCTAGATACTTAATTTGAAAATCTTTTCTTCCTCCAAAATACAAATCATTTTCATGATAATAACCTAAATCCCCAGTTCTATAAATATATTCAATATATCTATCATTCAAAGGATTTTGAACGAAAGCCTTATTAGTTTGTTCACTATTTTTATAGTAACCTAATGCTAAAGCACTACCTCTAACACAAATTTCACCTTTTTCATCTTGGTTAGTTACTAACTCATTTTTATCATTTAACAAAAATACTTCTTCGTTATTAAAAGCCCCACCTATAGGTATCTTTTCATATTCTCTATCTCTATTTATTATATGATATGAACAATTACAAGTAATTTCAGTTGGTCCATATAAATTAACAAATGTTGTATTAGGTAAATGATTCATCCAATCTTTTAAATGTTTCATTGGCATTACTTCACCACTAAACATAATTCTTTTAACAGTGCTTGGAACTTTATAATCAAGTCCATGAAATGTTGTAATCAAACATAACGCAGATACTGCCCAAGTCATAGTAGTTACTTTGTTTAAAACTAAGAAATCAAGTAATTCCGCAGGTCTTGAAAACAATTCTTTTGGCACAATAACAAGTGTTGCTCCAGTTTTTAATGCTGGATAAATATCTTTAACTGACACATCAAAATCAAACGGAGCTTGATTAGCTATTATATCAGACTCATTAATACCAAATGTATCAACAAAATTATCTATAAAATCTATAATTGATTTATTACCAACAACAACACCCTTTGGCACTCCAGTTGAACCACTTGTAAAATTAGCATAAACCGGATCAACATCTAACTTTTTACTTCTAATGCTTCCAAGTAATTCTTCATCTATATCACCTTTAACTAATTCTTCATACACATATATTTTTTTATCACCAAAATATTTCTTAGCATCATCCAAATGTTCTAAATCAGTTACTATATAACTAACATCTAAAACACTAATAATTTGATTAAGTCTAGCATCAGGTAACCCAACATTCAAAAGACTATAAAACCCACCTGCATATAAAGCACCAAAAAATACTTCCAATGTACTTATACTTTTTTCCATATATACTGGAACTGGATCATTATTTTTAACAAAACTACCTAACTTACTACCAATAACTTTAGCATTTTTTAAAATTTCTTTATAAGTTCTACTTCCAAACTTATCAATAACTTTATTATCATTTTTAATATTTTCTAAATATTCTAATACACTTTTCATAACTTACCTCGTGTATTCATTATATAAAACTATAATAAATTAAACCTAAACTAAATCTTAATTTTTATTAAGAATTCAGTTTTTAAACCTTTTTTACATTTTTTAACCAAAGTAATACTTCCATCATGCATTTCAACTAAATTTTTAACAATAGATAAACCTAAACCAGTACCATTCCCACTAGTTCTTGCTTCATTACTAGTTACAAAAACATCAAACACTTTATCACCTAAACTATTATCTATACCAATTCCATTATCTCCAATAATAATGTATAAATATTCATCAATACCCATTTCAAAATATATCTTCGTACCGCTTTTATTATACTTAATTGAATTATTTATTAAATTTTCATATATTCTTCTAAACTCTTTTTGGTCTATATAAACCATACATTTATCTATTTTAATATTTACATCCAAACTCATTTTACTAATTTCAATTTCATTATATTTTAAAGCTAAATAATCCCTCGTATACTTAACTATATCAATATATTCTTTATTTAATTTATATTCAGGATGAGCCATATTAGCATACAAGAAAAGTGAATCAATCGAAGATGTTGCAACCATACTCTTCTTATAAATAGTTTCAATGTATTGTTTTTGTTTATCACTTGGTACTAAATCATCCAAAAATGCCTTTGAATATCCCCCAATAACAGTAAGGGGTGTCTTCAAATCATGTGATAAATCGGCAATAATCCTTTGTTTATCTTTATAAATATTAATATTTTCAGCTTCACTAACTTTTAATTGTTCCATTAAATTAGTAAAACTATTTAAGACACTTTCAAATTCTTTTGGCAATTCTTCTTCTATTTTTTCTCCATATTTATAAGAATTAATTACATTATTTAAACTATTTAAACTTTTCTTTAATTTCTTATTAAAAAAGTAAGTTTCACCAAAAATTATCAACATCAAAAAAGGTATTGCAATTAACCACGTCATTTCATTTGATTTAACTATATCATCATATGAACTACTTGTAAATGATGGTGACATAAATAATAATGTTCTATTTTTTTCTTTATCTATTGTTTTAAACTCATACTTTTCCACCATTTGTTCATCACTATAATACCCTTTTAACAAATCTAATTCTCTATCTGTTAAAGTATCTTTTTTTTGAAACAAAGTACCACTTTCAACCTCTAAGTCACTGTTTAAAACAGATGACGCCACAACTACATCTTCATCCATATCACTATCATACATAGTTTTATATATCTTTATTATTTTATTATTCTTTTTATCCACTACATTAAGTACATCATAATAATAATTACTACTATAATCATTTATAAATTCTAAATCACTACCATCTATATTTAAGGCAATATCACTATTCGTAGCATAAATAAGTTCATTATCTTCATCATATATAGCAAAATCACACCCTGGAAATTTACTCATTGGTATACTTCCATAATTTTCATATTCTAACATACTTTCATATTCTAAAAAATCATCAATTACTAAAAAACTATTATTAAGTTTCCAGCTGTTATACAAGTTAATTAATACAACAAAAAGAAATATTATACAAGTATATATAATAAACTGAATAATAATATATTTATTTAAACTAAACTTCTTTTTTGTTTTCAAATTTATAACCTAACCCCCTAACTGTTTTAATATATTTTGGTTTTTTAATATCTTCTTCAATCTTACTTCTTATATTTGATATATGAACCATCATTGTATTATCATCGCATTCATAAAACTCTCCACTAACACATTCATAAATTTGTGATTTAGTAAATACTTTACCTGGATTTTTCATCATCATAGCAAGTATCTTTAATTCAGTTGATGTAAGAGGTACTATTTTACCCCCAAGTTTTAAAATACACTTGCTTAAATCAAGCTCCAAATCCCCATGTCTGATGATATTATCATTAGTCAAATTTCCAAACTCACAATATCTTCTTAACAAAGCTTTAACATATGCAATAACTTCCAATGGATTAAAAGGTTTCGTAATGTATGCATCAGCTCCAATATCAAGTCCCAACACTTTATCACTATTCATATTTTTAGCAGATATAATAATAATTGGTATATCACTTTTTTCCCGAATACTTTTAATAAGTTCATACCCATTCAATCTAGGCATCATTAAATCCGCAATTACAATATCAACATCTTCATCTAACTTAGATAAAGCTTCAAGTCCATCATAACTAACAGACACAATAAAACCATTAGATTCTAGATAAAGCTTCAAAAGTTCCACAATATCTTTATCATCTTCAGCAATTAAAACATGATTATGCATAAACATCACCTCAAATTCAAGACTTATTATACCACCAATCTTTAAGGTTTTAAAGAATTAATTGGTACAATATAAATACCAGTTTCAGAATCAACATAGGCACCACCACCTACGCCAACTATAATACACAAAAATTCTGGCTTTTTACTAACAGTTTCTTTAAATCTAAGTAAACCTTCTTTTGCTTCATTAATAGCTTTTTCATTATAAGAAATTTTTACTTCAATAGCACCATATCTTCCATCTGAAAGTTCCACAATTTCATCTATTTCATCTCCAGATGTATTATCTCTAAAATGATATACTTTACCACCTAAATAATTCATATAAATACATAAATCTCTATACACTAAAGATTCAAATATCAATCCAAAAGTATTTAAATCATACAACAATTTTTCAACATTCAAATTTAAAACAGCACAAGTAAGAGACGGATCAACTAAATGTCTTTTTACACTTTTACCTATTCTTGATGAAGATCTATAATTAGTACTAAAAGCAGGTTGATTATTAATTAAGTACAAATCCTCTAAAGCCTTTAGATAATCCTCTAAAGTTCCTCTACTATCAACACGTTCATCTTCTGTTTTAAATTCTGAAGTATCATTAAGCAAAGTATTCATACTGGCAACAATTGATTCATTTCTTGCCAAAGATTTTAAAATAATCTCCATTTTTTCAGAACTTCTTCTTTTATCTTTTCTTTCATGAATATCCTTTTTTAATAAAATGTCAATATAACTTTCAGGAATCTTTCCAGCTAGTTCACGAGTAACCCTAACATTCGCAGGCCAACCTCCACGAATTACTAAATAAGCAAGATATCTTAAATCAATTGCATCAGTTTTTGCAGAAATATTCTTATTATCATACATATCCATTAAAGAAACGCTACCATTAGAATCTCCAGATTCATACAAACTCATTGGATACATTTTCAACAGCAAAAACCTACCTGTACCTGAATGATAAACTTCATCTTCATCTTCTTTTTGCAAAGTAGTTGAGCCAGTTAAAATAAAATTCCCACTAACACCAGATAAATCGCACTCTAATCTAACAGCATCCCAAACACATGGAGCAAGTTGCCATTCATCTATAAGTTGTGGTCTTTCATCATTAAAAATCAACTTAGGATCATTTAATGCTAAAGTTCTAACATTTTTATCTGTCAAATAAGACACACTTTTAGCATGCTTTAAAGATGTCCAAGTTTTTCCACACCATTTTGGACCTTCAATAACTATTCCACCAAATACATTCAAATACTTATCAATAGTTTCATCAATTAATCTTTCTTTATACGATTTTACCACATTATTTTCCATATAATCCTCTTCTTTCAAATTAATTATAACACACTCTTAGTAAGTTTTCAACTATTTTATTATACAATTTTCAGTCGTTTTATTATACAATTTTCAGTCAAACTAAAAAGGACACCCGAAAGTATCCTATAATTTAAATTGAGAATTATAAAGTTCTGCATAAAAACCATTTTGTTTCATCAATTCTTCATGATTACCTTGTTCAATAATATTACCATTATTCATAACAAGTATTAAATCTGCATTTTTTATTGTTGATAATCTGTGAGCAATTATAAATGATGTCTTACCAATAGTTAATTTATCCATCGCACTTTGAACTAATTCTTCAGTTCTTGTATCAACATTACTAGTTGCTTCATCCAATATCAAGAATGGTGCATCTTGAATCATCCCACGAGCAATAGTTAAAAGTTGTCTTTGACCAGCTGACACAGAATCATTATCACTAAGTACAGTGTCATACCCATTTGGTAATGTTTTAATGAAGTGATCAAGTCCAACTGTTTTACAAACTTCTCTAACATCATAATCAGTTACATCTTTACTATTATAAACAATATTTTCTTTAATTGTTCCATTAAATATCCATGTATCTTGTAACACCATTGTAAACAAACTATGAACATTTTCACGAGTTAACTTCTTAGTGGAAACACCATCAATTAATATGTCTCCATCATTTATATCATAAAACTTCATAAGTAAATTAACCATTGTTGTTTTACCTGCTCCAGTTGGTCCAACTATTGCAACCTTTTCTCCAGGTTTTGCAACAGCACTAAATCCATTTATTGTTGGTTTATCATTTCCATCATATTTAAATACTACATTCTTAAATTCAATATTACCTTTTACTTTATCTTTATCAAGAACTTCCATATTTTTTTCTAAAGGCATTTCTTTTTCATCCATAAATTCAAATACTCTTTCACTAGCAGCAGCTACAGATTGCATACTAGTCATTGCTTGAGCAATCTGAGAAAGCGGAGAAACAAACAATCTAACATAAACAATAAATGCAACAATAACCCCAAAACTAATATTACCGTTAATTGCCAGTAAAGCTCCAACTACACAAACAGCAACATAACCAAAGTTACCAATAAATCCCATCATTGGCATCATCAAACCAGATAAGAATTCACTCTTCCAATTTGCTCTATATAATTTATTATTTAACTCATCAAACCTTTCATTTGATATCTTTTGACCATTATAAGTTTTAACTACATTAAGTCCTGAATATACTTCTTCAATATGACCATCTAAATTACCAAGTTCCTTTTGTTTTTCAACGAAATACTTTTGACTCTTCGATAAAACCACAGCCATAAAAATAAATCCAAATAGACTAGATAATATTGCAGTTAAAGCCATAATAGAATTTGTTACAAACATCATAATCACTGTTCCAGCAAATAATGTCAAAGCACTTACTAATGATGCTAATGATTGATTTAATGATTGACTTATCATATCAACATCATTTGTAACTCTAGATAATGTATCTCCTATTGAATGTTTATCAAAATATTTAAGTGGCAATCTATTTATCTTACCAGATATATTACTTCTTAATCTTCTAGCAAAATTATTTGATACATCAGTCATAGTAATTTGTTCAATATATTCAAATATTGCACTTACTAAGTAAATAGTAACAAGTATTAATGCTATATGTTTAATACCATTTATATCCATGTTTGGTTCAACTATCTTTTTAATACTATCCGGTGCATCATCAATTGTTTTATACAACTTAGTTACATTACTATAATCATCAACAGAACTAATGCTTTCTAAAAACTTAGCTTGATCTAAAGCACTTATTTTAACACCATCAATAGTTATTTCATCAAATAATCTATTAGCAACACTCTCTGGTATTACCAGTACTTTATTATTAATACTTTCCATAAATTTTAAAACATCTTCATCTTTAATCAACACTTCCAATATGGAAGATGGCATATTACTAAAATCTTTATTCTTAATTGCTTCATTAAATATATTTTTATCATCTAAACTAATACTTTCATCAAGCATTATCTTTTTAATAACATCTTCATTAATATTTATACCAGTCGCTTTAATAATATTTTCTTCATTTAACTTACCAGTAACTTCTTTAGTAAGATACTCTAAATTATCTTTATTAACTACTAAACCATCAGATATTTTATCTGTTAAATCACTTAATATATTCGGAGTAACAATAGTAAGTATTGCCCCTAAACAAGCAAGCACTAGTGATATCACTAGAAGTCTTTTAAATGGATTTAATTCTTTTAATAACCTTTTTATTGAACCTTTAAAATTCTTAGCTTTTGTAACTTTTCTTTCATGTCTAGGCATTATCTAATTCCTCCTTTGACAATTGCGATAAAGCAATTTCTTTATAAACATCATTACATTCCATTAATTCTTTATGTGTACCAATACCAACACAAGTACCTTGATCAAGAACTAATATCTTATCAGCATTCATAATTGTACCAATTCTTTGAGCAACAATTAAACTAGTAGCATTATTTGTATATTTCTTTAAATTCTTTCTTAATTCTGCATCAGTCTTATAATCAAGTGCAGAAAAAGAATCGTCAAAAATATATATTTCAGGATCCTTAGCAATAGCTCTAGCAATCGCTAGACGTTGTTTTTGTCCACCAGAGACATTTGTACCACCTTGAGCAATATGTGAATCATATTGATTATCCATCTTTAATACAAAGTCTTGTGCTTCAGATACTAATGCAGCTTCCTTAATCTTTTCTAAAGTTACTTCTTCCTTACTTTCACCATAACTTATATTACTAGCAACAGTTCCATCAAACATTACAGCTTTTTGAGGAACATAACCAATTTTTTTATATAACTCTTTCAAATTATAATCTTTAATATTAACACCATCAATTAATATTTCACCATCAGTTACATCATAAAATCTAACAATTAAATTAACAAGTGTTGATTTACCAGAACCAGTTGAACCAATGAATGCAACAGTATCTCCCATATTTGCTTTAAATGATATATTTTTTAAAACATATTCTTCAGCATCTGGATATTTAAATGATACATTTTTAAATTCAACAGTACCAACTTCACTAGTAACACCATCAAAGTCCCCATCAACAATACTTACTTTTGTATCAAGTACTTCATTAATTCTTCCCGCAGAAACTTGTGATCTTGGAAGCATAACAAATATAAATGCAAGCATTAAGAAAGACATAATAATTTGCATTGCATACGATGAAAATACTACCATATCACCAAATAAACCAATTTTATCAACAAGACCTGCATCTTTAATTAAATATGCTCCAATAAAATATATAATAAGTGTTAACATATACATAATTAGATACATAACTGGTGCCATAATTGACATAGTTTTTTGATTAAATAATTGTAAATCGGTTAAACTATTATTAGCACTTTCAAATCTTTTTTCTTGATAATCTTCAGCATTAAAAGCTCTAACTACTCTAATACCAAGCAAATTTTCTCTTGTCACTTCATTTAACTTATCAGTTAACTTTTGAACCAACTTAAACTTAGGTAAAACAATTAACACAAGCATTCCAATAATTGATAACAAAATAATAACAGCAACACCAGTTACCATACTCCATTCCCAACTTTTATTTAATATTTTTGTTATTGCCCATATTGCAGTAACCGGAGCTTTAATTAATTGTTGCAAACCAAACCCAATAAACATCTCTACATTTGTTATATCATTTGTTGTTCTTGTAATTAAACTATTCGTAGAAAACTCTTTTATTTCACTCATAGATAATGATTCAACTTTTTTAAATAATTTATTTCTTAAGTTTCTAGAAAATCTAGATGCCAATATAGATATTAAATATCCAACTATTACTGCCCCAACTAAACTACCAAAAGCACAAAGAAGCATATATCCACCATTTTTTAATATTTCAGACATCCTACTTCCTTCAGTTTGAACTAAAACAGTAATTTGGGACATATAATCAGGCATTTTTAAATCAAGCCATACTTCAAGTACAATAATAATGGCACTAACTAAAACTATCAACCAATCTTTTTTTTTAAAATTTTTAATTAATTTTATCATAACTATCCTTTCCTAAATATGCTATCAAATTATTATGCATACTATCTATTATATGATTAAACTCATCAATTTCTTCTTTGCTCAATCCCTTTTTTACAACTTCTTCCAATTTTAAAAACTCTTTCTTCTTTTCTTCAAACATATTTATTGCATCACTTTTTAATACAATTTTTTTACACCTAACATCTTCTTCACATATAACTCTTTCAATTAAATTATGTTTTTCCATAGTTTTTAAAACACCAGAAACAGTGGCTCTTCTTAAATTTAGTATATTCTCTAAATCTTTTTGATATACCCCATCTCTATGATGAAGTATATAATTCATTATAATCATTTGACTAGTACCAAATCTATCTACAAGCATCTTTCTTCCAATCACTATATTTAATGAATTCATTTTACATAACATACCATCATTCATATTACCACCTCAATAATATTACTCCTTCACTTGACATTTGTCAAGTGCCTAACAATTAAAAAACTTGACAAATTGCTAGAATTGAGTATAATAAATATCACTTAAGGGGGAATCACAATGAAAGATTATTGTGGAAATTGCGAATATTTTGATTTAAATCAAAAAGAATACTGGGGAGAACGTTTCTACTGCCCAAAAACTTGTAAATATAAATACAAGAATGAAGAATCATGTAGATTATACATAGAAAAAAAAGATAATGGCTATAAACCAGCAGGTTGCTACATAACCACTATCGTATGTTCAAAACTTGGATACAGAGATAACTGTGAATTTTTAAAAAATTTAAGATTTCTACGTGAAAACTATTTAAGAAAATCACCCGAAGGAATTAATTTACTTCGTGAATATGATGAAATTGGTCCAGTAATTAGTAAGCAAATAGAAGACGCTCCAACAATCGAAGCATTAACATTAATGAACAAATACATCATTCCAGCATCAGACTATATTTTAAAAAACAACTATGAAAAAGCTACTTTAGTTTATAAAAACATGGTTAATGAACTAAAAGAAAAATATAGTTATGAACTAGCATGTACAGAAATAGACTACAACATCCTAACACCAGTAAAAGACATGGGCAAAGGAAGATTAAGACTAAAACCAACAAAATAACTGAAATGCACCCTTTAGGGTAGACATTTATAAAAAAACTTAAGTATGATAGAATACACTTCCGAAAGGAGGTGTTTTCTTATGGCTTCAAAAGGACAAAAATTTAAAAATTATGACAATAGTGCAAATATTAAGGTGGTTATATTAGAAGAATATAAATTAAAGAAAAATATTAAAGAATTAGCAGAAAGATATAATATTCCAGAAGGTACTATTAAAACTTGGACATCAAAATTAAATCATCCAGAATTGTATCTGAGTCATGGTCAAAAGCGTGGTAGACCCAAAGAAAAAGATTTAACAAAAGAAGACTACAAAGAAAGATATGAAATACTAAAAAAATACCAGACCTTCCTCAAGGCACAACGAGAGAAAAAGTAACTTTTATAAATCTTTATAGAGATAATTATAAGTTATATAATATGTGTGCCGTACTTAATATAAGTCCTAAAACTTATTATAAGTATAGAAATAAGGAAGATTCTGATTATTATGATTATTTAGTAATTAAAGAGATATTTGATGATTCTAAAGGCACATATGGTTATCGTAGAATTGTGGAAGGCCTAAAAATCAAATATGGAGTTGTAATGAATGGAAAGAAGGTTTTAAGAATAATAAAAATATATAATTTAATGGCTGAATATATTAGAAAGTCAAAAAAGAAAAATAAAAATGAAAGAATTGAAGATAATGTTAAACCAAATTTATTAAATAGAAATTTTATTACTGATGCACCAAATAAGGTATGGGATACAGATGTAACTTATCTTATATTCAAAGGTTCTAAAGCTTATCTATCAACGATAATTGATCTATATGATAGAAAAGTTGTTGCTTATAAAATATCAAAACGTAATGATAATAAATTAGTAATGGATACATTAAATGAAGCAATATTCAAAAGAAAAGATGTATCTGGACTTATCATTCACAGTGATCAAGGTTTCCAGTATACATCTTACGAATACAAAGCTATCTGTGATTCAAATGGTATTACAATTTCAATGGGCAGAAAAGGTACTCCAATTGACGATTCTCCAATCGAGAGTTGGCACTCACTTTTAAAGAAAGAAACTTTGTATAACAATAATATCACATCTTTAGAAGAATATATACAATTAGTTGAAGAATGGATTGAATTTTATAATACGACTAGAATTAAAGGAAAAAAAATTAAGAAGGAAAATGATAAATAAAGATGAATTAATATATAAATTAGAAATTGTAATTGAATACCTAAAAAATAATGATAGATATAATTATGAATTATACAATAGATTATGTCCAAACACGGGAGAGACAGACTCTAGTATTATTGAATATGCAGAAAATGTTTAATATTTAGTTAATTTATTAATAGATAACAAATAAAGACAAGCTTTATTTGAATAAATATTATAATTACATAATAAAAAAATCAAGGGTCTAGATGAACTCACTTCGTTCGCCCTTGATTTTTTTACATAAGTTTTTTATTTGATGTCTACTAAACGGGGTTCACATCATAACTTGTCGGTTTTATTATGTCACATTCCAATAATATAAGGATTTTCTAATGACCCATCACCATCAATGACATAAACAGATGAGTCTAAATACAAAACAGGTCTAAAAGTAACACTTATATTTGCATCAGTTACTGAAACTTGACCTCTTTCCATAATATGAAAAATTCTATAAGATGTACTAGTCATCATCGATATTGTCCATTCTAAACCTTGACCATAAATCCAACTGTTTCCAGCACAAGCAGTATCGTAATAATAATCCATAGTCTTTGTTCTTGCACAACTACTTGATAATACGCTATAACCATAATCACTCGGATACATAAGACCTATATAAGCAGTAAAACTTGTAGGATAACCAGAATATACTGTTGAGCTCCTTTCACTTTCATACCATTTAGAAACAGTAATTGAAGTCGATGAAGAACCACCTAAATACCAAACAGCATTAGATATCATCCCTCTATAATCATCTTGAATCCCTTTTTTTCTATAATCACAAGTTGTATTAGTAGCTGTTGAAAAAATATAACAATATCCAGAATCAGTGCCATCTAAAGCATTATAATATGCACCATTTAACAAAGAATTCAAACTAGCATTTTGCCAATTACCTGTTTGATTTTTGTCCCAAACTAAACTATTCAAATTTTCATCTCTAATTATTTTAACTAAATTTTTATTACTTTGACCATGAGATGTACTATCAAATACGCCTATTATTCTCCAATATTCATTATTAAACCATACATAATTATTTGGATTCTTCCCTTCATATCTATAACCATTTTCATTAACAACTTCTCCTGTTCCTTGAGTTGTTTCAGATAAACCTATAATATAATTATTAAAGTATGAAAAAGTTTTACTAACAAAATCAATATTACAAGAAACGTTTCCAGTTATATTATCGATAATTAATTTCCATTCATTATAAAGCCACTTCCCACTTGCATGATTACAAACTACATTAACTTCATACATTCCTTTTGAAGGTATTTCACTAATACTATTTCCATCTAACGTCAAAGCATATGTTACATTATCACTTTTAATTAAACCATCTTTACTTACAATTAAGTAAAAACTAACTGAGATAACAATTATAGTTAATATCCCTAATTTTATATATTTATTCATGTATACCTCACATTCCAATAACATATGGATTTTCTAAACTACCATCTCCATCTATTTTATAAACAGTTGAATCAAGATATAAAACAGGTCTAACTGTATAAGAATAGAAAGCTTGAGCATTACCAATCCATCCAGTATAATAAAAATATTCAACATAATAAGAGAAACCGGTATTATGTGTAATTGTCCATTCATATCCTTTTCCAGATAACCAACTTGAACCAGCACAAGAAGATGAATTATAAGAATTTAAATTAGTTGTTCTTGCACAATTACTTGATAAAACAGAATAGCCATAATCACTTGGATACATTAGTCCTATATATCCAAGTGATGTTGTTGGTCTTCCATTATACACTGTTGTTCCCCTTTCAGTACTATAAAAAGTATCAGCAGTTACATCAGAACCAGATATTCCACCTAAATGCCAAGTAACTTTAGCAACCATTTTTCTATAATCAGGTTGTATTCCTTTTTTAGTATAATTACAATTGGTAGTTATCGTAGTACTATACCCATAACAATAATCATAATTAACATCATTTTTAGCATAAAAATAAATTGTATTTAATAATGCATTTAAACTTGAAGTTTCCCAATTATTAGAATTATTTTTATCATAAGCTAAACCACCTAAGCTACTTTCTCTAATAATTTTTACTAAATTCTTCCCACTTTGCCCATGAGTATTTTCATCAAATACACCTATTATTCTCCAATATTCATTATTAAACCAAACATAGTTATTGGGATTTTTTCCTTCATATCTATAACCATTTTCATTAACAACTTCTCCTGTTCCTTGAGTTGTTCCCAAAAGACTAATTATATAATTAGCTAAATTAGACTTATTTGTTGAATCACTAAAATTCAATTTGCAATCAACATACCCATTACTAATTTTAGATACTTCAATTCTATTATATAATTGATTATACATAGATTCACCATTACTACACGTTATCTTTCCAATCTTATTATTAGAAACTTCTCCATTAATTTCAACAATAATATCACGAGGTGTCATTTTAAAATATATATAGCACTTATCACTTATATTTGATTTTAATATAACTTTTTTAGTTTGTTCATTATAACTTAATGTTCCCCCATTTTCACATCCAGACTTAATACTATTAAATTCATACCCTTTCTCTGGAAATGTTCCAGTCGTCGATACAGAATACTCTCCAGAATTATATCCTGTCTCCAACATAATAGCAATCCCTGATAATTTATCAGTAGTCTTAACGTTATCTTTATTATCTAATAGTTCTTTATCATAATTATTTATATATATAAATATAATAGATAATATAATAATAAATATAGACAAACTAATATATATTTTATATTTTCTTTTCACATTATTCACCTCATGAAAAATGTTTTATCTTATTTTTCTAATATAATTATGCAATAGATGTTTTGCATTGTCAAGCAAAACTTAAAATAATATGCAACAATATTCATGAGGTGAATATAGTGAACATAGATAGATTAAGAGAAATTAGAAAAGATAGAGATATAAAACAGGAAGATGTAGCTAAAGCACTTGGTATTAAAAGACAACAATATAGTGAATATGAAATTGGCAAAAGATTAATACCACTTCATTATATAAGTGACTTAGCAGACTTTTACAATGTATCAGTTGATTATCTAATAGGTAGAACAGATACAAAAGAACCATATAAAAAATCTGTATTAGCAAAACAAAATAATAAAAAGCATGAAATAACCCAAGCATAAATGCCTGGGTTTTATTATTCATTATCCAACACTACTTTAGTATGTCCAACTATATCATGTAAACCTCTTCCATCACTTCTTACCAAAATCATTAAATAAGTAATTAATGTTATTAAACTTCCAACACTACTAAATATTGATGTTAAATTTAAATACATATTACCACTAAATCTAAAAGAAACCCAAATATTCAAAGAAGTAAACAATAAATTATATGCAAATACACTTCTTATTAAATAATCTAATCCACTAACCTCTTTTTTATCTACAGATACAACCTTTATTCTCATAAGCTTCTTTCCAACAGTTTGATCCTTATTCCATTTTTGAAATCCCACAAAATATAAAACATAACAACAAACAGATATAATTGATGTAATACTGTTACACTTACTTAAATCTCTATATAAATTAATATTATCTTCTTTAAATACAACATCCAATATATTATCTTCATTAACATCATTATAAGCTTCCCTTATTTTATCTTGAACTTCTAAATACTCATCATAATACGGATTAATTATCCTTATATTTGCTAAACTACTTGCAACTAATCCCACAATCATAATATCTATAAAATATGCTAAAAATCTTTTTAATTTCATATACCCTCCAATATCAGAAAAAAGTAAGCTTACGTAGTTTGCTTACTTGTTCCTAATTTCACACTAATTTCTTTAGCTTTACCATCTCTATAAACAGTAACCTTAATTGTATCCCCAGCTTTATGTTGATATAAATAATATCTTAAATAAGCAATATTTTTAACATCTTCATTATCTATCTTTGTAATAATATCTTTAGTTTTTAAACCAGCACTACTTGCAGGACTTCCCTTTTCAACACCCGCAACAATAACACCACTTGTTAAACCAGATTCTTTAATTAAACTACTATATTGATAAGAATAATAAGCAGTTGATACATCAAACATTGATACTCCAATATATGGATATTCAGTACTTTCTCCTTTAATTAAATCTTCAGCTTTATTAATAGCAAATTCAATTGGAATAGCAAATCCCATTCCTTCAACTCCACTACTAACAAGTTTTAGTGATGTAATACCAATAACTTCCCCATTACTATTACACAAAGGTCCACCACTATTACCAGAATTAATCGCAGCATCAGTTTGTAAAACCTTCATAACATAATCACTATTTTTATTATTTGAAAGTGATACTTCAACCATTCTATCTTTACCAGATAAAATACCTCTAGTTACTGTCCAAGAATAAGCACTATCAAGTGGTGCCCCTACTGCAAAAGTAGTATCCCCAACTCTAGAATCTTCACTCTTACCAATTTCAACAACACTTAAATCTTTATCAGATTCAACAGTTAAAACTGCAATATCAGCATATTGATCAGAACCCACAACCTTTGTTTCTAAAACAGTTCCATCAGTAAATGATACAGTAACTTTATTACCACCATCAATAACATGATGATTAGTTAAAATATAATATGTTTTATTATCTTTTTTATAAACAAAACCAGTACCAGATGCTGTATATGTATCATCTTGATATGTTGAAACAACTACTACTGCATCATAAACCTTTTCAACAGCATCTGCTATTCCTTTATCTGTAACAGTTACATCCTTTTCTAACTTAGTAATATTTTGAGTTATACTAGTTGGAAAATAATACACAACTGCATACATAGCTAAACAACCCACAAAAAAGGCAATCAAATAATAAATAATTTTTCTTCTTTCCTTATTCTTTACTTCAATCTTTTCTTCATTCATTTTTCTAACCTCACTATTTCTTTATAATTATTTGGAAATCCCATTTCATGTAATACTTTTTCTATCTTTATTACATTGAGCTTACCAGACAACCTATCTAATTCATAACTTACCTCATTTATAAATAAATTAAAATTATCTGGATCTAACAACGTTTTAAGAATAATCACTAATGCAAATAAATCATTCTTACCATATATATATTCCTCATTATTTATAGGAATATACAATAACTTATGATATTTTGTATCATCAATAGCTTTCTGAGTTCTATTAATATAACAAATATCTTCATGGGCACATAAATTTCTATAATTAGCTAAAATAGGTAAATAATCAACCATATTTTTGATACTTACACCAAATACATCAGCTATTTCTTTTTGATCTTGATACTGAAGTATAGTATAAAGTTCTCCAACAATACCAAATGATAATACTTTAACTACTACCCACAATGGAATGTACCCATAATTTATAATGTAATGTGCTGTTGCTGTATGTTGTTTTCCATTTACGCTAATCTGTCTTTTCATCTTTCTAATTAAGTCATTAATTTGTCTATTCTTTCTAGAATCTCTAACAAAATTATTCGGATTTAAATAATTATTTTCTTTAAAGCCATGGTTCTTACTCATTACATAAGCAAGTATACTCTTTAAATTATTTTCAACAATCAAGATATTTTTAAATATTATATTTCTTATTTGTCTATCAAACAAAAACATAGAATATAACTCTTTAAATGTTGTTCCTTCCAAATACCTTTTATTATCTATTGGATCCATAAATAGATGACGGTATCCACTTAAAAAGAAATAATTTTCACGTAACAAAATACTTTTAGTGGCTTCAACATCATCTACCACTAAACCTTTGTTAACCAGTATGTCAATTTGTTCATCTAATGTTTTAAATGTCTTCGATTTCACACTATACCGCCTTTACTATAAACATTATATCACAATCAACATAATAAATATACCTCTATTTAATGTCTTTAATGTAAAAAAACTGTGAAAAAAAAGTGAAACAATGTTATTTTAACTTAATTATAATAATTTATTATAGCATCTCCAAGTATTTTTGCAAATTCTTTTTGATATTCTTCTGTTATTAATTTATCTCTTTCTTCTTTATTAGATAAAAAACCACATTCAACTAAAACACCCTTACTATTTAACTTACTATACATGTAAGTATCCCCAGGTATTTTTTTTACACTTCTATCTGTACCTAATTTTTTATTAATATATTCTTGTATTTTAACAGCCATGTCTTTATTATCTTTATTAAAAAATACCTGAGGTCCATTATATCTATAATCAGTCAAATAATTTAAATGTATTGATAGATACATATCAACATATTTTTTATTAATAATCTTTATTCTTTCATCAAAATCTTTTTTCTTTCTATGATTATTTACTCCATTACTTAAATCACTATCACTATCCCTAGTCATAATGACTGTTGCACCGCAACTAGACAAATACTCATATAAATATTTTGATATATTTAATGTAATATCTTTTTCATATATATCTCTATATATAGCACCCGGATCAAGACCACCATGACCAGCATCAACAACAATAACTTTTCCTTGCATAGGTAAATCAGCCTTAACAGGATTCCCATATAAAACTAAAAACAATATAATAAACAAAAACATAATCTTAACATAATAATTCTTCATATTAATATTTATGCTTTATATTTAATTATTATATATTATTCACAAAAAGAAAGACTACTTATCATAATCTTCCATAAAACTTTTATATACTCCATCCTTTTTAAAACCAAGTACACAATTTAAATTAACATTATCTAATGACTTAAATATATTATAATCAATATCAGGATTCAAACTTCTTAAATGTTTAATTAACTCTTTCATTTCTCTTCTTTTACTTAAATTTATATCCCCATTTACTTTTTCAGTAAATTTACAAGCACAATTAATAAACTTTAAATTATTATATTTAACCCAACCAAGTATATTGTTTTCTTTAACTAAATAAAGAGGTCTAATTAATTCTAACCCTTCATAATTTTCACTATGAAGTTTTGGTAACATAGTTTTAACTTCACTTCCATAAAACATTGATAAAAGTGTTGTTTCAATAACATCATCAAAATGATGACCCAATGCAATTTTATTACATCCAAGTTCTTTTGCTTTATTATAAAGATATCCTCTTCTCATTCTAGCACACATATAACAAGGACTTTTTTCATTTAACATATTTGCAACATCAAATATATCACTATCAAACATCTCTAAATTTATATTTAATTTTTTAGCATTATTTAAAATCATCTCTTTATTTGCATCATTATACCCCGGATTCATACAAACATAAAAAGCATCAAATTTAACCCCGCCATGTTTTTGCAATTCTTCAACACACTTTGCAAGTAAAAAGGAATCTTTTCCTCCAGAAATACAAACCATTACTTTATCCCCTTCATTAATAAGTTCATATTCTTTACAAGCTTTAACAAACTTTGCCCAAATTTCTTTTCTATATTTTTTTATAATACTTCTTTCTATTTCTTTGTATTCTTCCATTTTTCTATTTCACCTCCAAATAAACTCCATGGATATTCTTTAAGTGGTGGTTCTAATTTAAATAATAACTTTTCTTTTAATGTCGGATGCACAAATTCTAAACTACATGACCACAATGCAATTTGTTCTTTAGGTAATGCATTTTTATTATATTTTTGATCTCCCCACAAAGGATGATTCCTTGATGAATATTGAACTCTTATCTGATGAGACCTTCCAGTTCCCAAATTAATTAAAACCAAACTTAAATTATCTTTATAACCTAAAACTTCATATGATAACTTTGAATATTTACCTTCCTTATCAACAATAGTTTTATTTTCAGATTCAATCTTTTTTAAATAATCTTCAAAAACACCATTTTTATCTAACTTACCTTCAACAACTGCCAAATAACTTTTATGAAAATCATGAACTCTAATTGCTTCAGATAATCTTGATGCAGCTTTACTAGTTCTTGCAAAAACCATTAAGCCACCTACTGGTCTATCTAATCTATGAACAAGTCCCAAATAAACATCCCCAGGTTTATTATATTTTTCTTTAATATAACTTTTCAAACTACTAAGCAGATCTAAATCTTTTGTACTATCTTCTTGAACCAACATATTTCTTGGCTTTTCAACTACCAATAAATGATTATCTTCATATATAATTTTATTCATCTTGCCATAACCCATAAATACCACATGGAAGCACTAAATCGTTTCTCTTTATTGGAAGCCCAATTTCTTCAGCATCAATAACACCACCATATGTCTTACCAACAGTTAATTTTAAAATATTATATAAAACCGTACTTGATACTCCTGTTGTATAAGCATTTATAAGAAAAAATAATGGATTATCACTAAGTAAAAGTGCACATCTACTAACAAGTTCTTCTAAATTCTTTTCAAGTTTCCAAACTTCACCACTAGGTCCTCTTCCATATGAAGGTGGATCCATAATAATAGCATCATATTTATTACCACGTCTTATTTCTCTTTCAACAAATTTTAAACAATCGTCAACTAAAAATCTAATATAGTTATTTTCAACTCCAGAAAGTTTTGCGTTTTCTTTTGCCCATTCAACCATACCTCTAGCAGCATCAACATGAACAACCACTTCAGCTCCAGCCTTACTACATGCAACAGTAGCAGCCCCAGTATAAGCAAACAAATTAAGAACTTTAATACTTCTTTTAGCATTTCTAATTTTATTCATACAAAAATCCCAATTACAAGCTTGTTCAGGAAACAAACCAGTATGTTTAAAATTAGTGGGACTAACTTTAAACTTTAAATCTTTATATTCCACTGTCCAATAATCAGGTAACTTTTTATTAAATTCCCAATGACCTCCACCATCAACAAATCTATAATAAACACCATCAACCTTTTTCCATGCATCATCCATTTCAATTGGCCACATAGCTAAAGGTTCAGGTCTACGCAACAAAACATTTCCCCAACGTTCAAGTTTTTCGCCATTACCAGCATCTAAACATTCATAATTTTTCCATTCATTACTAATTCTCATAATTATCCCCTCACATGTAACTATTTTACTAAAAAAGAAAGATAAAAACAATAGAAAAAAAGAAATTAACTAAGTTATTCCTCTATTAATTTCTTTAATTTATTAATTCTTTCATTTGAGATGTGAGTAAACTCTTGATATTGATGCAATAAATTATCAAACCACTTAGGTATTCCTTCTAACTTAGATACATCAATTTTTTTAATATCTTTAACAACTTTAATAATTTCATCAAAACTTCTCACTTCATAAAAGAATCTACCTTCTCCAGTTACATGCAACTCATCTTCACTATAATAATTAATATTTAAACTTTGTCCATTATCAAAGAAGTTTATATCATCATATTTAATATTTGTATCAAAAGGCTTTAGCCAATACAGATCAGATAATGATTAACCAAATGCTTTATTAAATAGTTCATTCGGAGCAATAATATTTAATCGATGTAACAACAAATCCAACCTATCTCTCCATGATGGAATACCACGTCCCAAGAACCAACGAGATACTCTTTTTAATAAAGCATCATTATCATTACTAATTCTACTAATTATATACGGAGCATATTCCTTATTGGACACATTATAAATTTTAGTAAAACTACAACTTATAGAATCATATTCTAAAGTCATTACTTCAACATTTTTATTCATTAAAATACGTTTCATCTTATACTCCTCATTTCATAAATATTGTATCAAATAACAACAAAATTTTAAAGACAGAATTAACAAATTGAACGTTTTCCCCTTTACGGGAAAACGATAAAAAATTTTAAAAAAATGAAAAAAATAATATTTATTCTACAAGTTTATATTTACATCTTGAAAATTGCAAAAAATTATATTAAAATAAATGTTAAAGTTTTTGTATAAAGGAGGTAAAAAGATGGAAAACAATGAAATACAAAAATATAATAAAAAAATGTTTGAAAATATTAAACACATCGACGAACTAGGAAATGAATATTGGGAAGCAAGAGAATTAATGCCAGCTCTTGAATATAGTAAATGGGAACACTTTGCAAAAGTAATAAATAAAGCAAAGTTAAGTTGTAACTTAAGTGGATTTAATATTGATGACCATTTTCCCGTTAAGGGGAAAATCGTAAAATCTGGTGCAACAACAAAAGAAGTAATAGATTATAAATTAAGCAGATACGCTTGTTATTTAATAGTTCAAAATGCAAACCCCGTAAGGCACAAATCCGTTGCATTAGGTCAAACATATTTTGCCGTTCAAACAAGAAGAATGGAATTAACACAAGAAGAATATAACAAATTAAATGAAGATGAGAAAAGACTATATACACGAATTAATATTAAAAACAAAAATAAATACTTATTTGATACTGCAAAAAAAGCAGGTGTAAACAATTATGCAAAGTTTAATGACTATGGTTATAAAGGTCTATATGGTGGAGAAACTGCAAAAGACATTGCTAAAAGAAAAGGAATTGATCCAGATAAAGAAGAAATACTTGATCACATGAGTAGCAACGAATTGGCAGCAAACTTATTTAGAATTACTCAAACAGATGAAGTAATAAAAAATAATAATGTTACTGGAGAAAGAAACGCTTGCAATACACATCATATGGTTGGGCAAGCAATCAGAAATACAATTATAAAAGTCGGAGGAACAACACCTGAAAAATTACCTACTCCTAAAAAATCAATAAATGAAATTGAAAAGGAAGAATTAAAAAAAATATCAAATAAAATAACAAAATAATGAAAAAGTCATATAATATTGACTTTTTTTTATGATTATCACCAGTTCCATTGAACTTTTTCCTATTCACGGGAAAACTATAATAATTACAAAGCAAAAACCCCATAAACCAATGGTTTATGAGGAAAGTTAAAACCGAAATTCTATTAACGTTTACTAAATTGTGGAGCTCTTCTTGCTTTCTTAAGACCATATTTCTTACGTTCTTTAACTCTTGGATCTCTTGTTACAAATCCAGCATTCTTAAGAATATGTCTATAACTATCTTCTCTAGTTTGGTCAGTATTTGCATCAAATGCAAGTAATGCTCTAGTAATACCTAAACGAATTGCACCAGTTTGTCCTGAGAATCCACCACCATTAACATTAATATCTATGTCAAATCTATTTTCATTACCAGTTGCAACTAATGGTTGTTTTAAATCCATTACTAATGTTGCAAATGGAAAATAATCATTAACATCAACACCATTTACAGTGATATTACCAGTACCACCAACTAATCTTACTCTTGCTACACTTCTTTTTCTTCTACCAGTAGCTGTCCATTCTTGTTTCTTAGCCATAATTCCTCCTATTTAATTTCCAAAGTCTTTGGTTGTTGAGCTTCATGTTTATGATCAGGTCCGCTATAAACAAATAATTTTTTACCCATAGCTCTTCCTAATCTATTATGAGGAAGCATTCCTTTAACTGCTCTTTCAACCATTTCTTCTGGATAATTATTGATCATTTCTTTAGCTGTTCTTTCTCTTAATCCTCCTGGAAAGCCACTATGATTATAATATTTCTTATTATCTAACTTGTTTCCAGTTAAAACTACTTTATCAGCATTAACTATAATTACATAATCGCCACAATCAACATATGGAGTATAAGTTACTTTATGTTTTCCTCTTAAAACATGAGCAACTTGTGTTGCAACACGACCTAAAGTCTTACCTTCAGCATCAACAACATACCAATTTCTTTCGATATTTTCCTTTTTTTGCATAAATGATTTCATATTCAAATTCCTTCCACTACGTTCAATGTTTAATTTTCCCACGACTAAACAAATCACATAAATAAAATGTACCGATTAAAATTATATGAAAAAAATGACAAAAAGTCAAATGTTTTTAAGCAATTTGTGATTATTTTTCATATATTTCTTAAAAAAGTTACTAAATGTAGCAAAAATACAACAAAAATAGTAACAACGTATAACATTATATTTTGCCAAAAACAAAACCAATCAAACACTACACTATTATGTAAAACTAAAAATGAAACTCCAAAAAATATTAATCTAAACAAAATAATAAACAAACTAAATATCAACAATTTATTAATTAACACCCATCTCATCTTACATCTTAGCAAAAGAAATTCACTTGAATTATATTTTTCAAATTCTAAAAAGAGCAAAAACATATATATTAAACTTAATAGTTGAAATCCAATCCATAAAACTTCCAAAAATGTTACATCATAATTATAAAAAACGCCCAAAAGAAAGTAAAAATCACTTAATCTTACTCCAACCGGAGAAACAATCACCAAACTAAAAATTATAAGAAGGAATAACAACCAAACTCCAAAAAACTTCAAATAACTTTTCTTAATTAAATCACGTAACACACATAATTGATATATCATATTATTACCCCATTTTATATATGGTATCACACAACTTTTCTAAACTATTTGCTATATGACTAGTTATAATTATTATTTTATTATTTTTCTTCATTTCTTTTAAATACTCTTCTATTTTTAAAATACTTTCACTATCAATACCATTAAATGTTTCATCTAATATTATTACTTTTGGATTTTCCATAATAACCTGAGCAATACCTAATTTTTGTTTCATACCCAATGAATAATCCTCATATAACTTATCTTTTTCACAAGTTAAATTTACAATATCTAAAGCTTTATTTATATCATCATCATTAATCTTATTTGTTATTTTTGATAATACTTTTAAATTTTCAAAACCTGTTAACTCAGGAAAGAAATATGGTGTATCAATCAAAGCTCTGACATTAGATTTAATAACCAAATCTTGATTAATTTTAACTCCATCATATAAAACACAACCAGAACTAGGTTTATATAATCCACATATAATTTTTAACAAAACACTTTTACCAATACCATTTATACCACTAAGTCCATAAATATTACCAGATATAAATGTATAATTAACATTATCTAACACTTGCTTTTTATGAAAACTCTTACAAACATCCTTAACATCTATTTTCATTTTGACCTCCAATATCTTTCAGATTTTATAACTAACTTTTCTTGATTCCTATATGCTAAGAAAACACCTACAAAACTAATAACTAACATAACAAATGAAAATAACATCAACGGTAAAGTACCAAAAGTATCACTAAAAGTAAACGAATTCATAATATTTAAAAATGGTCCACCACAATAATCTCCAAAAATAACATTACATACTTTCGTCGTACTAAATAATTCTAGGAACAACTCTATTCCAAATAAAATTATGTAAGATAAAACTAAACTTAAAAAATAATTATTTTGATACCTTGCAACTATTAAACCTAAATTTATATATATACAAGAATACATAAATATATTAATTAAGTACAAAGTAATAAATAGATAAATATTATTTGTAATATCACTCATCCATATTGTTAAAACAGTATAATTATTTTGAACTACTCCATCTTTTAACGAAAGAGCAATTAATACAAAAGCAAGCATCGGCAATATCCATACAAACCGATAAGCTTTCCCGAATAAACATTTTAAAAAATTCAAATAATTTTTTCTTGTTAAATAATTCACAATATAACCATTTTTAAGCAACTTACAAACATAATAAAGTGCAGGAACTACTACAATTAAAAAACCTAAATAATTTAAAAATCCACATTTATCAACTAACATATCACTAAAATAATTGTAAAAACTATATTTATTATTTTTATATGACATCATTCTATTACAATATTCAATATAATCATTACTATATTCATGTTCTTTATCATTTAAATCACTTTCGCATTTTAAAGCCATATAATCTTGTCTTTTTTGAGACTGATGAAATTCATCCAAAGTTTTACTACCTCTAATAAAGACAAACGTAAACACAAATATTATAAACACTATAACAAATAAATTTCTTTTTAAAAACTTAAACACATTAACCTCCAATAGTAGATAAGTGGGAAATAATTATTCTATTTCCAACGCCAAGCCCAGCTTGTATAAGTTGTCAAAAGGGTAAAATCAACTCTCAAAAGACCTATCTTATAATCACCGGGAGCACTACATCCGTCAGTACAAGGCATTTCATATTCTTTGCTTTGAGTAGTTAAGCCTGATGTACCAGTATAAACATTCCCAGCCTTATCTCTTAATTTAAAACTTATTAAGCATTTTGGACAAGGGTTTGTATTGATTGTAAAAGCTTCTCTAACTTTTACATAATTAGCAAAAAAGTCAGGTTTATTATTATAACCATCAGTCCATACATATTGTGAATGCTTAACTTCAGTAACACCTAAACATGTTTCTGCTTTAACATTACACGCAAAAAAGCTAAAACACAATGCTGTAAAAAGTGATACAAATATTTTTTTCTTCATTCTCTTCATAAATCCTCCTCTATATCCCACTTACCTTAATTAGAGAATATCAAAAAAAAACATAAAAGTCAATAGCAGTTCAAAAAAAATGTCGAATAGTTTACACAGAAAAAGGCACAATTACTTATGCCTTTTCTCTCTTATTAAATCATCTAAATCAAGTAATATTTGATTATCTTCACTTAACCTATAATATGTTGAACTTAATAGTGCATTATCAATTAATCTAGTGGCTAAATAACCTGATATTAAACCACCAATTTCTTGTAATGTAAAACATGTAAATATATTTACCCACGTAGTATCAGACACGCCATAAACAAAAATGTCCCTAGCATAGCTAGAGTTACTAAATAATTCTCATTACCAGTATAATTAAACTTTTCAAAACTAATCAAATTCATAAAAGAAAGTGATGTTAATAACTTTTCTATATTTAAAGCAACATTAAATAATAAACCATTACTACATTTATCAATTTTTTTAAGTAAATGTTCTCTATCTTCCCTTTTTTTCTCTTATTAACTTTACTTCATCATCAAGTTCATCTGCTCTTTTAAATAAATATTTTTTATCAACATATCCCTCAATTATATTCGTAGTAGCTAAACCACCAATAGCAAGCACTAAATCTTGCATAGGTCCCACTAACAAAGCATTACCAAATACAGCTAAAGCAAGTACTAAAAAATGAATCGCACTTTTAACTGATAAATTAAATGTCTTTGAATAAATCTTATCTTGCACTTCATCTATATAATCTTCGGGATAATCAAGATTCTTTATATTTTCTTCTGTTTCATATTTTTCAATTATTATCTTTCTTTTAATAGTTTCTTTAAATACTTCATAGTTTACTAAATATCCGCCAAAAATAGTAAATAACTCTATAGCTATAGTTTTTGCATTAACATCATCAACCATAATATGGTTACCACAAATCATTAAACCCACTGTTAAAACTTTAATAACGTTATTTAATACTTTATCTTGTTTTACATCCCTCTTATATTTTTCAATGTTTATTACTCTAAATTCTTCTTCCATAACCTACACCTCTTACATCATTAATTAATTTTTTACCCAATTTATTCTTTTCATCCTCACTTGCTTTTGCAAGAATTACCTCATTACCAACAACCTTTTCCTTGCATATCAAGATGTCATCACTATCACTTACATTAACCAAAGTAATATACTTAATATTTCCAATTATTGATATATCTAAAACAGTATATTTTTTATTATTATCTAAAGTTACTACATCTAATACTTCCAAAATATCCTCCTTATCAAGTCTAATATTTAATGTCTGTCAAATATAACCCACATGCAGGTACAACACATAATTTTTTAGTAAATTCTTTATTATCAATCATACCATAAATAGTGTTTATATCAACTTTACCTTTTCCAACATCAACTAAGGCTCCAACTAAATGTCTTACCATATAACGATAAAACCCAGCACCAACAAATTTAAATGTAAGAATATTACCAAACTTACTTATCTTTATATTATATATAACAGATTCATAATCATCTCTATATCCACTTACAAAGTTTCTATAATCATGTACTCCCACAAAAATTTTACTAGCTTCCCTCATTTTCTTTATATCTAAATCATACTTAATCTGATAATAATATCCTTCATAATTACTTTTATACTTACCAACATTTATTTTATAAACATAAGTCTTTTTCTTAACATCATGTCTTGCATGAAAATTATTATCCACTAACTTTAAATTATTTATAACAATTTCTCCATTTAATATCTTATTAATACACTTTATATCTTTCCAAGTAACTTTTTTTGATGTATCAAAATGAGCACATTGACACTTTGCATGAACTCCAGCATCAGTTCTTCCACTTCCCTTAATAAGAATATCTTGTCCAAAATAACCACTTAGTGTTTGTTCCAATAACCCTTGAACATTTTTAACATTCTTCTGACGTTGAAATCCATGAAAAAGAGTTCCATCATAACTAAATCTAATTAAATATCTCATGACTTAATCCTATAAATTGCTTTTAATAAATCATCTAATTCTTTATAATGATTTATTTTAACACCTAAATCATTGCTTTTGTTATTAAACTTAACAATCTCAGGTAACTCAATATACTTACTTAAATTATTATCAAATATGTCATCTGTTTCATATACAATATCTTTGTTAATAACATAAAACTTATCAACAAGATTAATAAACATTTCACTATTTTTATCAATTAATATAATCTTTCTATTATAACTAACTATTCTTTTAAATAACTTCTTATAATGTTCTATATCTTTACTAGTTAATCCTTTACTAAAATTATTAAGTATTATAACTTTATCTTGTAACTTACTTGCAAGTATTACTTTATTTTTATCTCTATATGACAATTTATCAAATAATTTATCCATATACTCTGTCGTAAGTCCAGCCATTTTCAACGCATCTAAACTTCTTTTTTTAACAATATCCTTAACCATTAGTCCCTGATATTTCAGTAGTTCATAATCATCACTTATAACACCAATAATATTTCCCTTTAACTTTTCTAATTCCATAAAGCCCCCACTAATTCATCTAAATCATAATAAACTTTATTAAATATATCATAATAATTAAGTTGAATAGATAAATCAACCACAAAAGGTAATCCATACCCAAGTCTTTTCAAAGTCTTTTCTTCTTTTAAAACTTCATTTCTATTACCTTCTAAGACTAACTTATTTCCATCATAAACAAATATATAATCAGAGTATAATGCATCTTCAACATTACTAGTTACATTTATATATGATATATTTTGTTTTTTTAACAACTTAAATATTTCCGTCTTTTCATCAAGTTTTAAGCCATACAATGTTTCATTAAATATAACTTGTTTATTTGGAAAAAATTCTAATCTTTCTACCAACTTATTAAATTCTAAATCTTTTATAACAGGAATACTACCAAGTTTATTAATAAAATTTTCATCAGGATTATTATGAAGTATACAATAATTTATCTTTTCATCAAACATCATATAACACAACATCTCCTTTTTCTAAAGACTTTTTAACATCAATTAACCTTTGGTTAGTGCTACCTCTAAACTTACAAGCTAAACTTTTCTTATCAAGTACAAATTTACCATCCACTAAAACATCAACATTTTTTAACAATTCCAATCTGTCCTTATCTCCATTAATTAATGCATCATACGTAAAACCTGTATAAGCCCAGACATTCAACCCAATAGATTTAGCAAACTTTGCAATATATAATGCTTCCTTAGGTTGAAAAAATGGATCTCCACCAGATAAAGTGATACCACTTTGATACTTCAAAGATTTAAGTTCACTACATATCTCATCAACATCTTTTAAAAATCCCCCATTCACATCATGAGTTTCTGGATTTTGACAGCCCAAACAATTATGTAAACATCCTTGAAACCATATTACAGTTCTAATTCCACTACCATCTAAAATACTATCTGGTTGAATTTCACTAGCTAATCTTACTTTCATCATTACCACTTCTTTCTTTATGATTTTTAACTAAATTATTTATCTTAATAAAACGATGATTAATACCAGACTTACCAATTTTATAATTATATTCAAGTGTTACTATATCAGCAAGTTCTTGCATTGAAACCTCCGGATACTTAATTCTAGCATTAGCAACAATTCTCGTATTTTCATCAAGCAACCCCAATAAATCATGACTAATTAAATAATTAATCGCTTCCACCTGTGCTTGTCCAGTTCTAAATGTCTTTTCTTGATTAGCAATCTCACAATTATTTAATCTATTAACCATATTCTTATGATCTCTATATATTCTTATATCTTCAAAATAAAATAATGAATTTGTTGCTTTAAACATCTTTATTAAATCACTTATACAATCACTAGCTTTAATATACACTATATTTTTATAACCTCTTTTTATTAACTTAGCCTTCAAATTAAAATAATTTAACAAATTAAGCACTTGCTTTGCAAGACGTTCTTTAGTAAATATAAATTCCAAATGATAACCACTAGTACTTGGATTTGATACATTACCCACTGCCAAAAAAGCTCCTTTAATGAAAGCAATTTTCTCTTCATCACTAACTAAATCATCAACATTTATTTTTATACCTACACTTATATCTTTCTTAATAAAATCAATTCTTTCTATTATCCTTAAAATATATATTTGTTTTACTTTAAATCTTTTTTGTATTCTAACTACAATACTTGGATTAATCCCATATATTTCTTTAATCTCTTTATATATCATCCTAGCTATACTAGCATTTTCCAAAGTAATTAATATCTCATCTTTATTAAACTTAGCTACACTATTTAAAAATGCACTAAGTTCATACCTAGCTTCAATAACATTAATATCATTCTTCGATATTTCTTCTTTTAAACTCGTTGTAAATGTCATTTTCTACCATCCATCAAATAAGAAAATATTAAATATCCAGTCTTTAAAGAATCATGTCTATAAACACCATCTTGTGTAGTAAATAACTTATCTTGGATAACATAAATATCACTATCATCAAACTCATGCATATCTAAAATAACTGGATCTTTTTGTTCAAGTGTTGCATACCTATTAGCTAAATTACTACTTATTACTTCATTATTAGCAATAACAATATCAATACTTCCTTTTCCCAAGTACTTTTCTAAATACATAATATGATCTTTAACGCTAAAATCATCTGTTTCTCCTGGTTGAGTAAACAAATTACAAATATACATCTTTTCGGCTTTAGCATTATTTATTTCTCTAACTAAAGTTTTATCAATTAAATGAGGTACAATACTTGTAAGCAAACTTCCTGATGAAAATATAATTAAATCAGCATCTCTAACAGCATCAATAACATCAGGATTAACCACAATATCTTTATCATATTTTACTTCCATTATTTTTTTAGCACACTTAGTAATCTGAGTTTCTCCATAAACCTTTTTACCATTCGTAGTAATACCTACCAAATTAACATTATCTTCAGTCAAAGGCAAAATATTTCCCTTTACATCCAAAAGAGTTTCCATAACAGGTAAGCTTTTAGCAAAACTACCCTTTAAATCCATCAAAGCCATCAAGAGCAAGTTTTTAACTGAATGTATTCCTAAACTCTTTGACTTAGTAAAACGATAATTCATTAAATCAATAACATCTTGACTAGATTCAGACATACTAAGCATAACCTTCGATATATCACCAACCGCAGGTATATTTAATTCCCTTCTTAGTAAACCAGTACTTCCCCCATTATCTGCAACAGATACTACCGCAGTAATATCCACTGGAAATAGCTTTATTCCTTTTAAAAGTTGAGAAAGACCACTGCCTCCTCCAAATATAACAATCTTTTTCATAAGCAATCACACCATTAGTGTACCACAAATATTACAAAAATGGAATATTACTTCGTTTAACTCCACCATTAACTTCATAACATTTGTCTATTACAATAAATGCAGATGGATCAATTTCTAGAATACGATTCTTAAGTAAATAGTAATCATTGTTAGAAACTGCACACATAATAAGTACTCCATTTTTATGTGAATATCCCCCAGTACCAGGTATCGTAGTAAACCCAGTTTTAAATTCTTCAAATATTAATTTCTTAACAGCTCTAGTCTTTCTTGTATAAATATAAAATAGCTTACTATCAGATATACCAAACATAATCTTATCAATAAAATATGTTGAACAATATAATATAATAAATGAATAAACAGCTTTAGTAAATCCAAAAACAATCATCCCAGAACAAATAATAAAACCATTTGCAACAAGCAATGCTTTTGATTCAGAAACATTACAATATTTGTTTATTAGTTGCATTATTATGTCAGATCCCCCCGCAGTAAATCCACTTCTATAAATAAATCCACTACTTATACCATATAAAACAACTGCAAATAATAATGTTAAATAAAAATCTTCAGTAACTATATATTTACTTAAAAATGTTGCAACTGGTAGTGATATAGTTACCATTAATGGATACAATAAAGAACCAATTATGTTTTTTTTCGTAGTTTTCCAACCAAGAAATATAAAACAAATAATAAGTAATATGACATTTGCAATAAGCAAAAAGACAGATGGAGTCCATCCAAATAATTTTTGCATAACAATAGATACCCCACTAAAACCAGATACTACTAAATCATTCGGAGTTAAAAACAAATTAAAACATAATGCATAAAAGAATAATCCAAAAACTAATGAACATCCATCAAATATTATTTCTTTATAATTTATTTTTTCCATTTTTATTACCCACTTTACTATATTAATTATAAACTATTTGCTATATTTTTTCAATTAAAACATATATTGTTATGAGGTGAATTTTAAAATGAACGGTAACTATTACCAAAATCCAACATTTCCATCAACAGGTTATCAAACACCACCAGGAAATATGCAAATAACTGATGTTAACAAAGAAAATTATGTTTATAATGAACAAAGTTATATTGAAAACATACTAAGACTTAACAAAGGAAGAAAGGTTAAAGCTTATGTTTCATATCCAGATAGTAGTGCATGGCAAAATAAAGTATATGAAGGAATTATCGAAGAAGCAGGTAAAGACCATTTAATAATCAGAGATAATACCAATAATTTATGGTACTTAATTAGAATACTTTACCTAAACTATGTAGAATTTATGGAACCAATCATATACTCACATGCATATTCAGAAAAAACATACTAACAGAAAAATCAACCAATCAAGGTTGATTCTTTTAATTAATTAAAATCGGATCATATTTATCTCCGGTACCGGATTTATAAGTAACAGAAGATAAAAGATTAAAGCAAGGTCTAACATGATTACTGGTAGTAACACTAGGATCGCTTAATGATCCATTAGCATAAATAGTAAAAGATCTATCAGTAGTTCCAGAAGATCTAGTAATTGTCCATTCATCTGCACTTAAGACCATCCAATTTAATGAATTTATTGATGAATCAGAATAATTAGCCATAGAACTTGTCCATGCAGTTGATAATGCGGCATAACCATAATCACTTGTATACATAAGCCCTATTTTTGTAGTAAAAGATAATGAAGTAGCTGGGGTTATCAATTCATTTTTATATGCTATTGAAACAATTTCTCTTGATATATTATAAAAATTATTTCCACCCACAGACCAAGTCGTATCCGCTATCTTTTCTTTTAAAGTTGAATCTAAAGTATTATAATAAGTTGTATTAAAATAAGAATTTAAAGACGACGTTGACCATACATTTGAGCCACTACTATCCCATGCATTTTGACCAATAGATTTATCCCTTATTACTTTTACTTTACCATCTATTACCCCAATAATTCTAAACAACTCAAGAACAGAACAATCAGATGAAGTTTTTAAACAAATATAATTATTCATACCAGTATTAGAACCAGCATATCTATATGAATTATCTCCTGCACCATTTACTAAAGATGCGTCATGATAGTATAAGTTATTCTCACCCTGAGTACCTGTGTAAAGTTTTTTTATCCACGAAGCTAAAGTTTGAACACTAACTTCAACAGTTTTACTAACAACTTCACTCATCTTTCCATTTGAATCTTCTACATATGCTTTTACTTTATAAGTTCCTTTATCAAGACTAGTAAATACATAATTATTTGATGTGCTTTCCACATATGTTACTCCATCATCTTTTGAATAATAGTATTTACTAATTGTTCCAGTACCACTTGTTGCATCAATTGTAATAGTTATTTTATTACCACTTGAGGTAATAGAATAATTATTAATCTTTATTGGATTATATTTATCAAAAAATACATAACATTTATCTGATGTATTTCCTTCCATTACTACTTTTTTATTTGTATCATTCCACTTTAAAATACTACCTTGTTCACATTTACTCATCTCTTCATTAAACATATAACCATCAGTTGGCCAATCATTGCTAGTTGATTGAATATATGTTTTTGAATTAGTATCTGTTTCTAACATCATACTTAACATACCACTTTTAACTTTACAATTATTTATCTCAACAGGTTTTGGAGTTAATCTTAAAAATATATTTCCAGCTAAAGCAAAAATATTAACAAAAGTAACAAGTATCACCAATATTTTTTTCATTCTTACCTCCGTGCACAACGTTAGGTTGTATTATAAATTTATTATACTACCTGAGGTTGTATAAGTCAATACAATCAAAAGTTGTATAGTAAAATCTTATTTGAGGTGTAACAATGAATATATCAAGACTAAAAGAAATAAGAGAAGACCATGATTTATATCAAAAGGATATAGCAAACATTCTCGGGGTAACTCAACAACAATACAACAAATATGAATTAGGAATCAACTCAATTCCATTAGAAAAAATAAACATACTAGCAGACTACTACAAAACAAGCATTGATTATTTAACTTATAGAACTGATGAAAGAAAACCATATAATAAATCTATTTTAAAACAAAACTAAAAATCAACCAATCAAGGTTGATTTTATTAATAGTAATATTTAAAATTATTCTTTTCTACTCCAAGTTTTGTCTTTGGACCATGCCCCGGATAAACAATTAAATCATCCGGATACTTAGATATTTTTTCTAAACTTTTTATCATATCAATATCACTCCCTGATGGTAAATCAGTTCTCCCTATCGTATGATAGAATAAAAAATCCCCACTAAATAATACTTTTTCACATTTAAAATAAAAACATTTACTATCACTGGTATGCCCAGGTGTCAATATAACTTCATAATCAAAATAACCACTTTTAGTATTTTCCTCTAAACCAAAATATTCTTTTAATTTATCTAAAGCTCCAATATGATCAAAATGATAATGAGTAACAAGTATTTCTTTTACATTTTTCTTTTTACATGCATCAATAATTTTTTCTACTTCATCCCCTGGGTCTACAATAAATGTATTATTTCCTATTGTACAAACATAACAATTTTCTTGTAATTCACCAACTACTAAAGTTTCTATATCCATTATTTAAACCATTGGGTTCTTGAATAGAACCTTACTCCTTTTCCTGGAAATCCTGGTGGATTAATTAACTTCTTATAAAATGTTGCCCAATTTGTCCAGTTACCTTCAGATACAGAATAATGTAAATGAGCACCAAAAGTACAAGTATCATAACCACCATATTTTGATGAGGTACTATAACCGCCTGAATAACCTATAATAGTTTGATTAGTTACACTTTGATATAACTTAACATTATAAGAAAGTAAATGAGCATAAAGCATAACATAAACTTTACCATCAACAACAGATTCAATATAAACTTGATATCCACCACATTTCCACATCTTAGAATTACTAGAATTAACCAAATAAACTACTTTTCCATTTGTTGCAGAATATACCGGAGTTTTTTCAGGAACACCAATATCAATACCACTATGAGAACCAGTCTTACCATTTAAAGTTCTTAACCCAAATAAACTAGTTACCATCCCACTATTAACAGGTTTTAACCAAGTCCCATTATAAGCAAACTTAGCACATTCTGTAAATTTTTGATTTTCACCACAACCGAGTGACTTATAATGATTTATATTCTTAGTAACTATATCAATTTCATCATTAATATCAACACCAATATCCACTAAATTAAGTAAACTAGTATCTAATTCTTCAATTTTCTTTTCATAACTAGCTATATTACTATTTAGTTGTTTTTCATAATTAACTAAATCTACATTTTTTTGTTCATTAGATTTAATTAAATTATCCATTTCTTCAAGTTTGTTTTTATTAAATTCACTTAGTTTTTTAACTGCATCAATTCTCATTATTAAATCAGTCATACTAGATGATTCACTAACAAACTCTAAATAAGCATTACTACTCATCATTTCTTGATAAAACTTCATTAAATCTTCAGTTTGTTTATTTAATTCTTCAATCTTTACTTTAGTATTTTCAATTTCTTGTTTTAACGAAGTAATTTGATTTTCAGAATTAGTTATTTCATCTTTAGCATTAAGTATCTCTTGATTCTTTTTATTCTTTTCTGCTTGTGTCCAAGCTTTCTGATTAGCTAAATCCTTTTTTTTCTTTTGTAACTTAGCAAGTTCCTGACGTAACTCAGCAAGTGTTGTTGGTTCACTACTACTTGTTGCAGCATCTACATCATCGGGACTTACCAAAAAACATGAAACTACAATTGTAATTGCTAACATATATCTTATAAAGTATTCACATAATTTTTTAATACCCATAATTACACCTTCAAATACTTTCTAACAGCTTTAATACTTCCATACATACCAACTAAAGCACCAATACCAAGTAAAATTAATGAAATCTTAAATACAAATGGATATGGTTTAATAAGCATAATCATATTTGAAAATAACTTACCATGCATTCTAGAATATAAAATAACATAACCATATATAGTAATACAAATAGGTATTATTGAACCAACTACGCCAATTATAAAACCTTCAAATAAGAAAGGTAGTTTAATTGTAATATTACTTGCACCAACAAGTCTCATTATTTCAATTTCTCCTCTTCTACTAAATATAGTAAGTTTAATAGTATTACTAATTAAGAAACCAGTTACTAAAACTAAAGCTATAACAACAACAAGTACAACTTTTTGAATAACATCAAATACAGAAATAACATTTTCTACCATGCCTTCTCCATATTTAACAGTATCTACTCCTTCAATACCTTTAATAAATTCACTAGTTTCACTTAACTTCTTAACATCTTTTACTTTAACAACGAATGAATCATTCAATGGATTTTCATCTAAATAATCTAAAACGGTTTTAAATGAATCATCATATTCACTCATTTCTAACTTCCATTCATCTTTACTTTTATATGTAGTTTCCAATACATTTTTATAACTATTTAATTCTGTTTTTATATTTTCAATTTGTTCACTAGTTACATCACCATTTAGATAAACTACCACAGTTAATTCATCTTCAATTAACTTAGTTGCATTATTAACATTAGCTGCAGCAACCATAGCAACAGCCACTAAAATAAGTGTTATTGTTGTACACATAATTGATGCAAAACTTAAAGAAAAATTTCTAACGACGCTTTTGAAAGCATCTCTTATACTTCTAAAAAATATTCTACATGCCCTCATTTGTCTTATAACTTCCTTTCTCATAATCACCAACTAATACCCCATGGTTAATAACTAAAACTCTTTTCTTCATATTATTAACTATATCTTTATCATGAGTAGCCATAATTACTGTTGTACCTAATTCTTTATTAATTTTATCTAAAACTTTCATAATTTCTTCACTAGTTTCAGGATCTAAATTACCTGTTGGTTCATCACAAATTAATAACTTTGGTTCATTTACTATTGCTCTAGCAATACAAACTCTTTGTTGTTCTCCACCAGATAATTCTCCTGGAAAAGATCTAACCTTTTCTTTTAAACCAACTCTTTCTAAAGCATTTAATACCTTAGGTCTAATTTCATTACCCTTCATACCAATACATTCCAAAGCAAATGCAACATTTTCATATACCGTAAGTCTAGGTAACAACTTAAAGTCTTGAAATACAATTCCAACTTTTCTTCTTAATTTATAAACTTTACCATTTCTTAGTTTACCCACATTTAAACCACCCACATAAACAGTACCACTCGTAGGTTTTTCTTCTCTATAAAGCATCTTTATAAAAGTAGACTTACCACTAGCAGTTAAACCAATAACAAAAACGAATTCTCCCCTAGCAACTCCAACAGATAAATCAGCTATGGCAGTAATTCCATTCTTATAGGTTTTATTTACATTTTTTAATTCAATAAACTTCATAGAATATAATCCTCCAACATAATTATACCAAAGAATTTCCAATTAATAAACCACTTTCAACATACCTTTTCTATTACTTTACATTAAATTTAACTACATTCCTTGCAAGTAGACCATAATTTTAATATAATAATTAAAGACGGAGATGATTTTTTTGAAAAAAAATGAATTTATTGAAGGAGCATTAATTGCTACCATCGCCATAATTGTATCAAAAATACTCGGAGTACTTTATGTAATTCCATTTTACAATATAATCGGAGAAAACGGAGGTTCCTTATATGGTTATGCCTATAACATATACAATTTCTTTTTAATTATATCATCCGCTGGTATACCACTAGCTATCAGTAAAATTACTAGTGAATACAATACCCTTGGTAAAATGAAAGAAAAAACATACATGTTCAACTATTCAAAAAAGTTAATAAGAATATTTTCAATCATATCATTTTGTATTTGTTTTTTCGGAGCTAACATAATAGCTAATGCAATTGTAGGTGACTTAACCGGAGGAAACACTGTATCAGATGTAGCATTTGTAATTAGATGTGTATCATTTGCAATATTAGTTGTTCCAATACTTTCAATTTCCAGAGGTTATCTTCAAGGACATCACTACATAACAGTTCCATCAATTGGTCAAGTAATTGAACAATTTGTAAGAGTCTTAGTTATAATAATTGGTTCTTATGTTGCTTTAAAAGTATTTCACTTAACAACTGCTCAAGCAGTAGGTATCGCAGTATTCGGTGCCTGTGCTGGTGCATTAGTGTCTTATGCATATTTACTAATCAAAACAAATCAAGCAAAAGATGAATTATTTACAACTTATGAAGAGGTATCAAAAGAAGAAAAGAAAGCCATATTTAAAAAACTAATTGGTTATTGTATCCCTTTCATAGTAATTAATGTTGCAAACAGCATCTATAATACAGTTGATATGATTCTTGTAATAAAAGGATTAAATTGGATTGGTTACCCAGCTCAAGATATTGAAACAATTTCATCAGTATTTACCACCTGGGGAAGCAAATTAGTAAGTGTTGTAACAGCCATAGCTACTGGCTTAGTTATAAGCTTAATTCCAACAATCGTAGAATCTTACACTAAAAAGGATATGAAAGAAGTAAACATCCAATTTAATAAAACTTTACAAGTTCTTCTTTATGTAATATTACCTCTTTCAATATTCTTAAGTATTTTTTCAAAACAAGTATGGACAATTTTTTATGGAGAAAGTTTCTATGGACCATTAATATTTAAATACACCATATTACTTGCTATACTTGATTCAGCTTATATAATGATATGTAGTGCACTTCAAGGTTTATCCAAAACTAAATTAATTTATATTTCATGTGCAACAGGTTTAATAACCAAAACAATATTAGATATACCACTTATATTCTTATTTAATAAAATAGGTATTTATCCATTCTATGGTGCAATACTTGCTACAACTATTGGTTATTTACTATCACTTGCTATCCCACTTTACACATTAAAACACAAATATAACTTTAACTATACAGATACTATAAAATCTATTCCAAAACTAATAGTAACAATAGTTATCTTAGTATTAATTTGCACTGGATTAAGAAGTATTGTATTTACCCACGTCACTGGTAAACTACCAGAACTTATTGCACTTGCAATCATAGGAATATTATCTTTAATAATTTATTATCTACTAAACAAAGATTTATTAAATCAATTAATCGGGGATAAATTTATCAACAAGTTTAAAAGAAAGAAAAATTCATAAATTTGTCAAATTTCAATATTTATTTTACAATTAAAAGCAAAATGATAATGGTTTATAATAAAATAATAATCATTTTCATCTATGTACATTCTCTTACTAACTTAGTATTAGTTAATGAAAAAGTCTTCAAAAAGAATATGAAGACTTTTATTTTAGCCTAATTTATAACATTTACTATTATGAAGTGACCCTGAAAGACAATAATTTGTACAATTACTAGTAGCAGTTGTTTTAGAATCATAATAAGAGTTATTGTCACTGCATTTATAATTAATTGATATTATTATTAAAAATATATTTCTATGCTTCATATTAACAAATCCTTACAATATAAATTGTACAAAAGATGTTTTATAAAATCAATACTAACAAACAAAGAAAATAGTATTTAATTTTTGTCTAAAAATAGACAAATTTTCATTTTATTACCCATTTTTCTAAAAAATCGGCATTAAAAAACACCTAATTTCTTAAGTTTACTTATGTTCATGATGAGAATGTCCTTTTACACCATACTTCTTAGTTATTGGATCTTCAAATATAAAGTTTTCAAAAGGCATTAATGTCAGAATCATATAAAAACCAAATATAACATATAATAATATGACAGCAAAATAAGTAATAAAGAAACTGATTGAATTTAAACCTATTATATATTTAAATAATAAATTACTAACAATTATAGATATATAAAATATTATTATATCAATTGATAACATAGCTTTCTTAGTAAATATTTGATAAGCATAAAACAATACTGGTATAATTATTATTATTGCAAGCAAACTAGCAGTTTTAGCTACAAAATAATTTGGTTCTAGTCCATATCTTGCTCCATCATATAACATCCATATAAAACTTGGAGTCAAAGCAATCTTAATATGTTCCCAAGTACTTTCATTAACCGCAGCAAATATTGAAACAAACCTTTTATGTCCACTCCATTCATACATAAAATGAAGTAAAGTTCCAAATATAGAAACAAACAATATTCCAATTATAGTATCCATTTAATCAATCCTCCTTTAATTTAAAATTTAATATACCATTTTTAAAAACTCTCATTTCTGAGAGTTTATTTTTATTGAAACATTTTCTTAGCAGTTCTAAGCATTTGAGCTGTATAACCATATTCATTGTCATACCAAGCTATAATTTTAACAAGTTGAGAACCTTCTGCTTCCACAATGCTTGTTGATAATCCATCAACAATAGCACCAAACTTTTTACCAACACAATCACTTGATACAATTGGATCTATTGTAAATTTAATAGTTTCATTTTGATTATCCATAAATAACTTATTAATTTCATCAACACTTGTATTTCTACTAAGTTCTAGTGTTAAATCCACAACTGAACCATCTGCAGTTGGAACTCTTAAAGCATTACCATCAAGTTTACCAAGAAGTTCAGGAATAACTAAACCAATTGCTTTAGCAGCCCCAGTACTAGATGGCACAATATTTTGAGCACAAGCTCTACCACGTCTAGACTTAATACCTTTTTTATGAGCAATATCTAGTGTTGCTTGATCATTCGTATAAGCATGAACAGTTGTCATAAATCCTTTTTTAACTCCAATATTCTTATGTATTATATTAAGAACAGGCGCTAAACAATTTGTTGTACAACTTGCAGCACTAACAATAACATCATCACTAGTTAAAATATTATCATTAACATTATAAACAACAGTCTTCATTTCACCTTTACCTGGTGCACTAATAAGTACCTTTTTAACTCCTGCAGTAATATGTTTCATTGCATCATCACGAGCAGTAAACTTACCAGTACATTCAAGCACTAAATCAACTCCAAGTTCACCCCAAGGTAAATTAGCTGGATCAGTTTCACTAAAAACTTTAATTCTTTTAACTCCCGCAACAACTATTTCATTGCCTTCTGCTTTAATTTCATCTTCATGAAAAGAACCATGTACAGTATCATACTTAACTAAATAAGCTAAATCTTCTGCACTTGTCAAATCATTTATAGCTACAATATCAAAATCTGTTTGTGTAACTATTTGCCTAAATGCAAGTCTACCTATTCTACCAAAACCATTAATCGCAACTTTAATCATTATATTTTCCTCCTATAAATTCGCGTAATATTGATTCATCATTAACATATTCTCCCGGTATCGGAAAGAATTGTTTTAAAAAATCCACTAATCTTCTTGCTTCTTCGTAATAAATGCTATCAACACTTACTGACAAAAGAAGTGGTTCAACATAAACCTTTAAAACTCCAACTTCATAAGCTAAAGCCGTATTGATAATCACATCAGCTTGATGAATATATGGAAATATATATTTTTCTTCCCCATTTCTAACACTCTGCCAATTATCAATTGTATCTACTACATTATAACCTCTTGTTCTATTATCTCTAACAATTCTTCTAAGTAATCTTAAATCCAATGTTGAAATATAATTATATCTATCAATAGAAAGAGGTATAAATGGACTTAAATAAATTTTATATTTATATTTTTCATCTACATCTTTTGTTAACTCTTCATTCAAAGCATGCAATCCTTCAATTAAGAATATCGATTTATCACTCATCTTAACTTTATTTTTATAATATTCTCTTTTACCAGTTAAGAAATTATATTTTGGAAATATTACTTCTTTACCATCCAACAAATCATTTAAATTATTATTAAATAACTCTACATCTAAAGCATTCAAACATTCAAAATCGTAATTACCAAACTTATCTTTTGGATTTTTATCTCTATCAACAAAATAATCATCTAAACTAATTAGTATCGGATCATACCCAATTGCTTCAAAGTAAGAAGATAACCTATGAGTTGTTGTTGTTTTACCACTTGATGAAGGACCTGCAATAAGAACAAACTTTATATCATTATTTAATGAAATATTCTTAGCAATTTCACTAATTTTTAAACTAAACATTAACTCAGTTGAATTAATAAAATTCTTAATCTTTCCATTTCCAATAGTTTTATTTATACTAGTTATATAACTCATACCTAAATTATCTAACCACTTCTTTCCTTCCATAAAACTATCAATAATCTTATCATAGTGAACATACTCAGGAACTAAGCCATTACTTCTTGTAGTTGGAAACAAAAATATCACTTTATTATTACCTAAATACACAAGCTCAAATTTATTTAAACAACCTGTACTATATGGCATAATTGAATAAAAATAATTAATATTACCCCTAAGCTTATAAAAATTAACAACTTTATCATTTATATTCTGAACATTTTCTAACTTTTCATACTCATTTTTATCTTTTAAAAACTTAATAGCATCTTTAAAAGCAACATTCAACTTAGTAATCTTATCATTATTATTAATTATTTCACACATTTTACCCTTTATCTTAGATATATCTTCTTGAGTAAGAATCTTTTCTCCAGTGATAACACCAAGCATTCCACGTGGTACACTATGTTCATATCTAATATCAAACGTCGGAAAAACTTCAGTAAGTGCAACCAAAAATAAAAATTTCAACCCGGCTTTATACATTTTATTACCAATTAAATCATCAGTATTAATAAAATTAATTTTAATATCTTCCATTACTTTTGTATCCAAGGAAAATACTTCATTGTTAATTTTAAAACCAACAATATTTTCCATATCACTATCTTTGCTTACTTCATAAAACAAAGTACCTTTTTTATACTCGTGGATACTTCCATCATTAAATGTTATTTTTACTAAATCCATCTAATCATCCCTTTATGTTAATAATTATATCAATTTTTTTTAAAATTGTGAATAAAAAACGATAAATTTTACTATTATTTACTTAGGTGATATATTTTGAACATAATTCCAACAGTAATTGAAAAAAGTAGTAACAAAGAATATGCATACGATTTATACTCTAGACTTCTTGAGGATAGAATAATATTTTTGTGCGGTGAAATAAATGATTATACAGCTAATATCATAATTAGTGAGCTTCTATTTCTTGATAATAAAAATCATGAAAAGATTTATATTTACATCAATAGTCCCGGCGGTGTTATAACATCTGGTATGGCAATTTATGATACAATTAAATATATTGAAAGTCCTGTTGTAACAATAGGTCTAGGAATGTGTGCAAGCATGGGAGCTTTTCTTTTATCCAGCGGAGATGAACGCTTTGCATTAGAAAACACTGAAATAATGATTCATCAACCCCTCGGAGGTGCCCAAGGTCAAGCAACAGACATCAAAATCGCCGCAGAACACATAATTAAATTAAAAGAAAAACTTAACAAAATACTTTCAAAAAATACAAAACAACCTCTAGATAAAATTTATAATGATACAGAAAGAGATAACTTTTTATCTGCTCAAGAAGCTATGGAATATGGTTTAATAGATAAAGTTATAAAAGAAAATTAGCATTGTTAAAATGCTAATTTAATCCATTCTTATAATAATTTCTCCATCTTCTGAATACATAAATTTTTCTTTTGCATATCTTGCAACATATTCATCATCTTGTAACTTAGTTACTTCACTAACTAATTTTTCTTCGTTACTTAATAGTTCATTATATTCTTTATTTAATTCTTTAATCTTACTTTTATTTTCTAATATTGATGGACATGTCGTAGCTACTGAATAAACTAATACACTCAAAAGACCTACAATTGAAACAGAAAGGACAAATAATCTTTTCTTTTCTTTTTTAGTTTTTTTCATTAATTCATCTCCATTCTTAACTGCACTATACAACAAAAAAAAAATATTGTAAAGAATAATACAATATTTATTTAATAAATTTACACTTAATTGACAAAACAAAACCCAATATTAAAGATATAATAAAATAAGGATGTATATTACCAAAATTAATCTTATACATAATAAATATATATATTATAACCATATCAACCACATAGACTGTTGTTACCAACAACTTGACAATATTATTTTTATTACTAATTATATATTTATTAAACTTTGATAATATATAAAAAACTATACCATATATAAAAGATACTAATAAAGATATTACTTGAACATAACTATTCATTTAAATAACTTATTTATAATACTAGATTCTTTATTCTTAATCTTTTCATCTATATAAGTATATGAATTAATTTTCCCCTTTATTTTAACTATACCATCAGTGGTATCTAACTTAAGTAACTCTAAAGTACTACCAAGAATTCTTAAATTACCCATTATTGTTTCCATCAAAAACTCTTCATCATCAAAACTAACCAATTTAGCAACACCAGTTATAGATATCATACTCCTATCAACTATTTTAACTTCATGTGTTCCATAAGTCCCTTCTTTCATATAATTATCACCATTTAATTATATGAAAAGAAGTAGACAATTATTATCTACTTGATTGTGTTCTTGATCTATATAAATCATTTAATTCAATTAATGGATCATCTGGTTCTAATGTTTCAACATAAGATAGTTGTAAATCTAATTTTTGCTTTAAAATATTATCAGTCGCTTCATTTCTATATATTTGTAAAGCACTTTCTAATGTATCTTCGATTAATTCATTACTAACCCAAGGAAGTACAATATCTCCTTCTTCTAGGAATTCATATTCACCAGTTTGAGGAAAATAAATAACACCAGCAGCTTCATATTTTTCATATTGAGCCTTGAATACTTCTCTATTTCTTACTCCAATTAATTGAGCATTTTCTTGATTATAGTAAATAGAATCAAAATCTAATTGAATACCAACATATATTTCTTTAACAGTAGTATTCCTACCATCAAATTGAAATACTTTTGCTCCTTCTAAAACTTCTTTTCTATTTGCATCACGATCAAAAACATATTGAATTTTATATAACATTTTTATCTCTCCTTTTAAAGCGACGTTTTTTAATTCTACCACAATATCTATTGTATGTCAAATGCTCTGAAAGTTGAAAACAACAAAACCTAGATAATTCCTAGGAAAAATCAAGATTTTAAAGAATGTACAAGTATTTTTTCAAAGGAATAAATACACTAAATTGCATTTTTTCAAAGGAATAATTACCTCAACATTACATTTTTTCAAAGGAATATCTCTATTTAAAAGAAGAAGTTAACCTTCATTAACTTCTTCTTTTACCATTTCATCATATTTAGCTAATATAACATTTTCAAACTTTTCTCTAGTTTCCTTATTTGTTGGAAATACCATATTTTCTTCTTTGCCTTCTTTATTCATTTTACTTGGCATAGAAACAAATAATCTTTCATTTCCTTGAATAATTTTTGCACCACGTATAGCTAAGCAATCATCTAAAGTAAAATCAACAAATGCTTTTAGTCTAGAGCCTTCTCTTTCCCTTCTAAAAACTTCTAATTTTGTAATTTCCATTCTTTATACCTCCTTATGTTGTTTACACTTATAATTATACCCTATTTTTCACATAATCGCAACACAAATTTCACAAAACCTTCACTTTTACATCACCTGTTATAACATCTCTATAACAAAAACTCTTTTCATCCCCATTAACAAGAACTGTAAATAAATTCGGATAAACTTTATAAAGAACGCCTTCATATCTTTCAATCTTATTTCTAAGACCATAAACACTTACTAAAACCCTCTTATTTAACTTACTGCGTATTTCTTCTTTTATAATATTAATATTCATATCCACCTACCTTGGATAACCAACATACATAAGCCCATTACAAATAAGTCCCCCCATACCTTCTTCTTTATATTTAGTTTTTTCAAGTAACCTCTTTAAATCAATTTCTTTATTTCTCTCTGTCAAAGAAATACTACTTGCAATAATCGCCGGATCTAATGCATGAATATTAATCCTTTTAGGACTTGATGCAAAATTAGCTCCTGCTTTAATTAATTCTTCATAATCACTCTGACAAGCTCCAGCAATAATAACTAACTTTTCATGACTTTTCTCATAATTTCTCGCAGCTTTAACTGCTTTTACAAAATAAATTGAATTCTTATAATTATTTATATCATTTAAATCTCCTTTTTTCTTGTAATAAGCATCATGTCCAGTTATAACCACTATATCAGGTTTATATTCTTTTAAAAGCATAGGTAATTGCTCATATATATTCTTTTCATTTATCTTTTTACCTATTGCCATAATACCATTTCTTTTATAAAATTTTAAACACCTATTTAAATATTCACTATCTCCATCTATATGTAATACCTTCGCTGGTAAATAAAAATATTCTCCCCGTTCTAATAACTCATCTTTAACCTCTAATTCATCAATATCATCATCTTCTATTACATCTTCTACTATTTCTAAATCATCTAAATAAGCATCTGCTATTAATCTAACTTCAGCCCCTTTTAAATAAACAATACCATCTTTTAATTTAATTACTTTAAAAACTGTATCATTATTATAACTATTCCTAGTTACATAATCTCCTACTTTAATATTCACTTAATAATCACCAATAAATTATATGATTAAAATAAAAAAGAATTCCTACTTCTGAAATGCATCCCTTAAAGTAGACATTAATAAAAAAGAGGGACTACAAAAATATGATAAAAT
>OGRO01000319.1_pt1 | contig 47749 bp, 46 predicted proteins | sample 1553451 | NCBI WGS metagenome assembly OGRO01 (sample SAMEA2580021, study PRJEB22360) | human gut metagenome | reverse complement strand
TAACGGAGAATACAAAACGTATTTTAAAGGTACAATTAATAAGAAAGGAGTTCGCCTAAGAGCGAAGAGACAAAAGAAAATGGCAGAACATATCAGAGTACTGTTGACAGAAGAGGAAGTAGATAAGAGAATTCAGGAGATCGGAGAACAGATCAGTAAGGACTATGCAGGTAAGCAGGTACACCTTGTATGTGTACTGAAGGGCGGCAGCTTTTTCATGTGTGAGCTGGCAAAACGTATCACCGTTCCCGTATCCCTGGATTTCATGTCTGTATCCAGCTATGGCAGCGATACCAAGTCCAGCGGTGTGGTGAAGATCGTAAAAGACCTGGATGAATCCTTGAAGGATAAGGATGTTATCGTAGTAGAGGATATCGTAGACAGTGGAAGAACCTTAAGCTATCTGTTAGAGATGCTTCGTGACAGAGGACCGGCTTCTTTACGTCTGTGCACTCTGTTGGACAAGCCGGAGAGAAGAGTCATCGATGTTCATGTAGATTATACCGGATTTAATATTCCCGATGAATTTGTAGTGGGCTACGGTCTGGATTATGATCAGAGATATCGTAATCTGCCTTACATCGGTGTGGTAGAATTCGATTAAGCAATACGAAGATGTAGGAGGCCCGTGAAGTTGAAACAAAACGGCAGAACAATTAATTCTTATTTTATTTTTATCATACTTCTGGTCATGGTGATCGTAGGACTCAATCTGTTGAGCAACCGGGAAGAGGACTATACCAGAGCAGAATTCATCGCAGATCTGGATGCCGGAAATGTATCTGAGATCGTAATACAGCCGAATGGAGAAGCCCCTACCGGCTATCTGGAGATCCAGATGAAGAACGGACTGAATCATAAGCTGTATGCTACGGATATCACCGAGCTGGAGACACTGGTTCGCGAGTACGGATTTGATCCCGTAGTGAATGACATTGAGAGAGAGAACTGGTTCCTTACTTATATGCTGCCGATGCTGGCAGTACTGGCTGTAGGTGTATTCCTTTTCATGATGATGAATGCCCAGCAGGCCGGTGGCGGTAACGGTAAAATGATGAACTTTGGTAAGAGCCGGGCCAAAATGTCCATAGGTGACAAGAGCGTCACCTTTGCACAGGTAGCCGGTCTGAAGGAGGAAAAAGAGGAACTGGAGGAAATCGTCGATTTTCTGAAAGAACCCGGAAAATACACCGGCGTCGGTGCGAGGATTCCCAAGGGTGTTCTGTTGGAGGGACCTCCCGGAACCGGTAAGACGCTGCTGGCGAAAGCCGTGGCAGGCGAAGCCGGAGTACCTTTTTTCAGCATCTCCGGATCTGATTTCGTGGAAATGTTCGTCGGTGTCGGCGCATCCCGTGTGCGCGATCTGTTTGAAGAGGCGAAGCACAATGCGCCCTGTATCGTGTTCATTGATGAGATCGATGCCGTGGCAAGACGCCGTGGTACCGGTATGGGCGGCGGACACGATGAGAGAGAGCAGACCCTGAACCAGTTACTGGTAGAGATGGACGGTTTCGGTGTCAACGAAGGCATTATCGTCATGGCAGCTACGAACCGTGTGGATATTCTCGATCCTGCGATCCTGCGTCCCGGACGATTTGACCGTAAGGTAGCGGTAGGGACTCCGGATGTGGGTGGCAGAGAAGAAATACTGAAGGTACATGCGAAGAATAAGCCCCTGGGAGATGATGTAAATCTACAGCAGCTTGCACAGACTACTGCAGGATTCACCGGAGCGGATCTGGAGAATCTGTTGAACGAGGCAGCGATCATCGCAGCGAAGGAGAATCGCTCCTTTATCGCAAATAAAGATGTTAAGAGGGCGTTTGTCAAAGTAGGAATCGGTGCAGAGAAGAAGAGCCGCATTATTTCCGACAAGGAGAAGAAGATTACGGCATATCACGAGGCAGGTCATGCGATCCTGTTCCATGTGCTGCCGGATGTGGGACCTGTCTACACCGTATCCATTATTCCTACCGGTGTGGGAGCCGCCGGTTACACCATGCCTCTGCCGGAAAAGGATGAGATGTTCGCCACCAAGAGCCGTATGCTCCAGGATATCATGGTATCTTTGGGCGGTCGTATCGCAGAGGAGATCATCTTCGGAGATATTACCACCGGAGCATCCAGTGATATTAAGAAAGCCACCAAGACAGCCCGCCGTATGGTAACCCGTTACGGAATGTCTGATAATATCGGTGTCATCTGCTATGACGATGACGATGATGAAGTCTTCATCGGTAAGGATCTGGCACATGCCAAGGCTCACAGTGAGGAGATTTCCGGTGAGATCGATAAGGAAGTCAAGCGCATCATAGATGACTGCTATACCAAGGCAAAAGACATTATTATGCAGCATGAGAATGTACTTCACAGTTGTGCTAAGCTTCTGTTAGAAAAGGAAAAGATCAACAGAGAAGAGTTTGAAGCACTTTTCGTATAGGAAAAGGTTTTCGAGGGCGTTTCGTAGATTTGGTAGTATTGTACAAACTGCTTTTGTGAAAAATAGACAAAAACAAATATTCATTTTTGTAATATTTGTGAATTTTGAGAATAGTAAAAACTAGTAGTGCATGCTATTATAATACTCGTAACCCCCCCAATACATTATATAGTTTTTTGCTATACCCCATAAGAAAGAAATACCTTCTCTAAAAAGGACAGTCCTCCCAAGACTGTCCTTTTTACTGTTCAAAACAAGTCAGGCTGTTGTCAGATGTAAGGAAAAAGGGTATAATTACATATGTGTGTGCTGCACAGGTAAGAATAGCAGGAGCATAATATAGATAGTAAGACATTAGTCTCAGAAAGGATAGATACTATGGATCTGGAGCGATTACGTCGAACAGAATATAATCAGCAGTATATTGCTGCCATGAGACCCGTATTTAACAGAAGAGCTCTTTTTACGGATACAAGTGCGGAGTATGTGATCCCGGAAGAGCCGGAACCATATTCCGAGGTGACGATCCGTTTCCGTACCGCCAGGAACAACGTGGACAGGATATTCCTCGTAAGCGGTGGACAGAAGCATCTCATGGTACGAGTGGAGAGCAATAATGATTTTGATTACTATGCTTATGTGATGCGTCTGGATGATCAGAAGGTATCCTATTACTTTGAGGTACAGACCGGCAGGATCACAGGTATCTTCGATATGAGAGGATTGGTGCAGGAGGTCAACGAGTATTATGATTTTATCATCATTCCCGGCTTCCATACTCCCGACTGGGCAAAAGGTGCGGTAATGTACCAGATCTATACCGATCGTTTCTGCAATGGCGATCCTTCCAATGATGTGCTGACCAATGAATACTGCTATATCGGGGAGCCGGTACACCGTGTAGAGGACTGGGGACGGTATCCTGCACAGATGGATGTCCGTGAGTTCTACGGAGGAGACCTGCAGGGCGTATTGGACAAGATGGACTACCTGCAGGAGCTGGGCGTTGAGGTAATTTATTTTAACCCTCTGTTCGTATCCCCGTCCAACCATAAATACGATATTCAGGACTATGATTATATTGATCCCCATTTGGGTAAGATCGTCAGTGATGAGGGAGAGCTGCTTCCGAATGGACAGCGGGAGAACCGTTTCGCTTCCCGCTATATCGACCGCGTGACCAATAAGGCGAACTTAGAGGCGAGCAACGAGATGTTTGCCCAGGTAGTGGCAGAGGCGCATCGCAGAGGCATGAGAGTCATATTGGACGGTGTGTTCAACCACTGCGGATCCTTTAATAAATGGATGGACAGAGAACGTATTTACGAGAATGCGGAAGGCTATGACAAGGGTGCTTATGTCAGCGCAGACAGCCCTTACCGGAATTATTTTGATTTCCATAATCAGGCAGCATGGCCCTATAACAATTCCTATGACGGATGGTGGGGGCATGATACCCTGCCGAAGCTGAATTACGAAGGTTCTCAGGAACTGATGGATTACGTTCTTCACGTTGCAAAAAAATGGGTATCTCCGCCCTATAATGTGGACGGCTGGAGACTGGATGTGGCGGCAGACTTAGGTCACAGCCAGGAGTTCAATCATCATTTCTGGCAGGAATTCCGGAAAGCGGTAAAAGAGGCCAATCCGGAGGCAATCATTCTGGCAGAGCATTACGGCAATACCAGAGACTGGCTGCAGGGCAACGAATGGGATACTGTCATGAACTACGATGCGTTCATGGAGCCCGTGACCTGGTTCCTCACCGGTATGGAGAAGCACAGCGATGACTACAGAGAGGACCTGCTCGGTAATGCAGAGAGCTTCTGGGGAGCCATGCGGCATCATACCTCCAGTTTTTCCATGCCCAGCTGGCAGGTGGCTATGAATGAACTGTCCAACCATGATCATTCCCGTTTCCTGACGAGAACGAACCATAAGGTGGGACGTACCAATACTTTAGGCCCCCAGGCTGCGGAGCAGGGCATCAATAAGGCAGTGTTCAGGGAGGGCGTTGTGATCCAGATGACCTGGACGGGCGCACCGACGATCTACTACGGAGATGAAGCCGGTGTCTGCGGATTCACGGATCCCGATAATCGGAGAACCTATCCCTGGGGACATGAGGATCAGGTGCTGTTGTCGTTTCACAAGGATATTATCCGCCTGCGCCGTGAAAACGAGGAACTGCGTACCGGTTCCCTGAAAATGCTGGAGAATGATTATAACTTCATCTCCTACGGGCGTTTTAACCGCAAGGGACAGTGTGCGATCCTGATCAACAATAACAATCATCCCATCACCAAGGAGATCCATGTATGGGAGATCGGGGTTCCTAAGACAGGTAAGATGAAAGTGATCCTGCAGTCCAGAGATGACGGATATTGCATGGAAGGCGCGGAGTATGAGATCAAGGCAGGGAAGATCCTGATCGAGATGCCCCAGACTTCCGCGACAATCCTGAAGTATGTGCAGGAATAACGTGTAGAAAAAAATATAATTTACCAAAGACAGAGAGGATTTCAGATGTTTACCATCATCATAACCCTGCTGTTGCCGCTGGTATCCTTAGGGATCTGGCGGCAATATGTTTTGAAAAATAATGGAAGCACCGGGAAGACGGTGACCGGAAGTAAGGGAGCGTATGTTCTTCGTTATGCAACCTGTCTGATGATCATGCTTTTTGTGCCGTGGGTATTGCTTTCCCTGACCAGCAATGACGACAATACAATTTTGCGAAAACTCGTAGAATCCCGGGAATATGCAGTCAAAGTGCTGATCCTGGAAATCTGCATCATGCTGGCATATACCATTTGTGAACTGTTCGTAGAAGAGGCGAAAGCCGGTAAACATGAGAAGATTCACAGTGTTATGACTAAAATCGCCGGCAGCAAAGGATGGAACATTGTATACAGATACATAGGACCGGTCGTGGTACTGGCATTCAGTGTGCTGGTGATCTGTCTCAATTTCAGCATGATGTCCGACCGGGTGCTGTGGGGAGATGAAGCTTTTTCTGCAAATACTGCACATAAGAGCGTCGGTGGTATCTTGCAGGTGCTGTATTATTGGGATAATCATCCGCCGCTGTATTATTACTGGCTGAAACTGTTTGGAACCCTGTTCGGATTCAGCGTTCCGGTATTCCATCTGGCTTCATTGGTACCGTTTGCCATTGGTATCGTGCTGGCACTGACAGTGATACGGAAACATTTCGGTATGCTCCCGACCACTTTTTTCGTGATGATATCGGGTCTGGGACAGGCGTGCCTGGAATATAATCTGGAAGTTCGTATGTATGCACTTGCCTTTTTGTGTGTAATGGGTTGCTTTTACTGTTCTTACCGTGTAATAGCGGATGGCAGCAGGAAGACCTGGACCGGAATGGTATTGTGGGCACTTGGCGCGGCATATTCTCACTATTATGCTCTGGTAGCCGTGGGCATTATGATGTTTTTCACCGGAGTGGCAGTGTGGATCAAATACCGCGGTAAGACCTGGAGAAAAGGTGTATTGGCAATCGTGGCATTTTTGATCGGCTATGCTCCCTGGCTGTATTTTTTCTATGCGGGATTGAAAAATGTCAGCAGAGGCTGGTGGATGACGGAGATCCTCGGGCTGGATAAGAGCCTGGAGATCGTCATGGGCGGCAGACGGATGAATGTAATTGTATTTCCGTTGCTGTTAGTACTGCTGATAGTGACGCTGGTGGCGGATTCGTCCCTGTTTTCCATGGGAGAAGAGGGTATTCGTCTGCAGAAGCCGTCAGTGAAAAGATGGTCTGACAAAACTTACGCCATGGTAGTAGGTGCCTGCACGATCCTGGGAACGCTGGCATTTGCGTATCTGCTGAGTGTTGTAATGGCACCGATGCTGGCGCAGAGATATCTGTATCCGTTAAGTGCAGTGGCGATCATGATGCTGGTCATCGGCAGCAGCCGGGTGCTGGAACTGGTGGCGGAGCTGGAGAACCGGTCCTGGAAAGGCTTGGAGCTGTCAGCCCAATTGCTGTTTGTGCTATTACTGCTTGTAATGTTTGGCATGGGAATACAGAATTACCGGGAATCTTATGGCAGTTATGAACAGCAGAAGGTAGAGACTGACAAGACCCTGGATCTGATCGGCACGCCCGAAGAGGATGTGCAGATGGTCACCAACGGGGTGAAACACCTCGGATGGACAGTACTGTATTATTATTACCCCGATAATGAGATCGTAAACGGTGATTACAACCAGGCAGAATCCGACAGATTCTGGTACTTTACACCGGATGCCATGAGCGATGAGGCTGTTGCCGGATTACAGCAGGATGGATATCGGGTGACTGATTACGGGCAGATGCAGCTGGCGCAGTATCCTTTTTATCTGTACTATATTGAAGCAGTTCAGCCTGCGTCATTCGCAAAGTCGCGTTAACACGCTTTGAGCGCGAGCACCCAATCGTTGCTTTTGTCATCCTATGGCTGAACTTTTACACTAAAATAGCAAAAAACATATTGCAATTTGTGTGAACATATGCTACAATTTCACATTGTTAGGGCACTTTGCCTGACATGGATGGATTCCCGAGTGGCCAAAGGGGACAGACTGTAAATCTGCTGCAAATTGCTTCGGTGGTTCGAATCCACCTCCATCCATTTGCGTTGATGAGCTCAATGGAACGGTGCTTAGCGCGTAAGCCCATGCAGTCGAGTATAACGCAATGCGTCCGCTGGTGTGGCGGAATAGGCAGACGCAAGGGACTTAAAATCCCTCGGGGGCAACTCCGTGCCGGTTCAAGTCCGGCCACCAGCATTCCCGTGAAGAGCTCCAAACCCAGTAAATACAAGGGTTTGGGGATTTTTGCTTTTTGCCGAAAATGTATGCAAGTGTATGCAACCCAGTAAACATCAGGGTTTCAGCGTTTTTGGGTATCGAAATTACGTTCACGAAACTTTAAATGCTTCATTCATTGTATGCACAACATTTCCCTTGGGTTTTACACGTCTTAAGTAGTGCAACGTCATCTGTATATTGGTATGTCCTAATAATTCTTTCAGTTCTGTGAGGGAAACTCCCATTTCATAAAGAATGGAAGCTCCGCAGAATCGAATCTTATGAGAACTTCTGTAAGTCACACCACATTTATTACAGTAATTTTTAAGTCGTGTATTAAATGTATTTTCGTTTAGCTGTTTTCCGTTTGGGGTTACAAAAATGTACTCACTATCGGGATTGAGTTCCCGAACCTGTTTTAAGATTTCCAGTGCTTCATCCGTTAATGGTTCGTAGCGAAAACCTTCATCAGTGTTACCCTTGATATGATCGACATTTTCGTGGGTTAAAGTCTCAAACGTAAGATCATCATTTAAAACACGCTGTCCCAAAAACTGTCTCTGGAAATGAATGTAATTATCAGGAGTAATATCAGACCATTTCAATGCCAGAAGTTCTCCGATCCGCGCAATCAACTGAAAATCGAACCGGATTGCCAAAGCATAGATATCATCAGGCATGGTAGACAGATATTCCAACAACTTTTTTCGATCATCCATAGTATATACATCATCATCGTTATTTACAGCTTGAAATGAGAATTGATTACAATTTATATCCTTAACAGGATTGTGAGCCACAATCCCCATTTCGATTGCATAGTAGTAAATACCGTTAATGACGGATTTTATGTTGTTGAATTTCTTGCGCGTCATCTCCCGGTCTTTTGTCCAGGACCGGAACAGTTGGGTAAAATCTCTGGGTACGAGATTTTTGAGTGGAATTTTTGAAATATCCGTATCCTTTAAATGACTATTCCAGTTAAGGATATCTTCACGGATAGTTTTTACTGATACAGAGGAATAGTCCCTGCGCCAGATGACCCATTCGGGAAACAGGCGTTCTAACGAAGCGTTTTCATAACCATATTCAATTTCTACCAGCTTATCAATGAGCCGGTCATAATCAGCAGCGATAATCTGCTTACGTTCCTTATAGACATAAGGTCTGCCGTCATCCCTCCATTTTATTTGATCTTTGTATTTCTTTTCGATAATGTTTCTTCTCTTCATGTGTATCACATATTGAGAGACCTCTGATTCATTTATCATATCATTATTAAGAATGTCGGCCAAGTCAATAATTTTATTTGAAAGCATATTTTTCTCTCTCCATTTATAATCTATATGCTGAGCACTCCATAGCCAAACGAAATTTAAAATTGTCTCGGTTGGCTGGAGTACCCGATTACAGAGTTACTTAGACAAATAAGTCAATTCGGCAATGATTTCTTCGTACTCCGGAATCTGTTCATCATAATAGCGAAGGGTTTCTGCCAGTGCGATCAGAATGTCATAGGTTTCCTCGATACATTTGAGATCGTTCCAGTATGTAGCCAGGCAATCTAACAGTGCCACCCGGGAGATACCTGTGCAGTCCAGTGATTCCCCTAGCAGGCGCAGAGCCGTGAGATATGGAGCTTCGTCAACGGAGTAATAATTGACGTTATCATCTGTACGGATATCAGCGTATCTGGTGTAGATAGCATCAATGTCTTCATACAAACGATTGCTGATCTCGGAGTGATTGGAGATGGCTGTTGCTTCATAATTTTCTGCTAACTGCCATTTGCGCAGTACCGAAGTGATATCTGCAGGATTTGTAGCTGCCTGTGCCTGTAAGGTTTCTAAAGTTTTGATTAAATTCTTTTTCATAATATTTGTTCCTTCCTTGATAAAATTTTTCTGTTCTTTGTTTTGAATTTGGAAAGTGTAGCGGTAACGCTGGGTAGATACATTGGTGTGACCTAACTTTTTAATATCTTGTAATAAGTAGGTGCACTCCGGAATAGTGAAGTTGTTTTCTTTCTTTACTGCCATTTTTCTATCTCCTTTTTTAAAAATTAAAATATTTTATTGTTGACACGCTCAAACTATTGTGATAAACTAATTTTAATGAGAACATGTCGATTCTTTACATTTACATATGTCAAATAAAACCGTAAAAACTCGCATTTTTGAAATCTTTTTTTATCTTTTTTTCAAGAAGTCAATATTTTCTAAAAAATCTATAAAATTATCATTTTTCTTTCCGATTTTGAACAAAAATCAAAAAGTATTTTACATATATAAGTAGAAAATCTATTAAAAGGAGACTTTATATATGGAAAATAAAGAGTTGTATATCATTGCAGAACAAAAACATCCAGATGTTAAGGGTGAGTATGATCCTGATAATATATCTTGTATTGATACGGAAAAGTTGCTTGCTCATGTACTGGAGCATCATGCAGAGATTAGCAGAGATCCAGAGTTTTTAAAAAAGGTAATTAAAGGCCTTACCACTCCTGCCGGGGAACAAAAATATAGGTTATACGAAGGAATCAGAGAGTGGTTGGAAGAAATTAAAATACTATTGCCGGAGGAGATACAAGATCAGGCAGAAATAGCAAATGTGACCGAACAGGATTGCGCAGAATGGTTACGCTACATTGTTAATAAGTACGATCTGACCGGGGATGATACTTTTTTAGACGGACTGGCTTTGGTTATGCGTACAGATCCTGAGAGCTGGATAACAGAGGATTACCGCCTATGATACATAAATGGAAAGGCTTTTGGGACTGGTTAAAATATACAGGCTTGTGGCTGCCACCACCGCTAACCATGTTGATAGGATTGATAACATATTACTGTTACTGTCCTATCAATGTGATTATCGGGATTATGGTTTGTGCATTACTGTTAGGGATGGCTATATCACTGTGGATATGGTCGCAAAACAGCATTGCCAAGAGTAACGGATTACAAGAGTTTCCGATGATACCATATAATACAGACCAAAATCCATATTATCAGATATCATACAGGGCAAAAGCGTTATATAAAAAGCCGGACAAGAGGTTGCTGTACAAAGACCCACAGGGCATTATCCTTGGCAAAGCAGATGGAAAGTATATGGAGATACAACCGGGCATCACACCGGGAGCATTACATACGTTGGTATTGGGTACATCAGGATCAGGTAAGACGAGTTCAGTATTGTTATCTACGCTGTTGGCAAATGGAATAAAAAAAGAAAAATATGCTTTTGTACTGGTCGATGTCAAAGGGGAACTGTTACAAAAAGGATTTGCACCGAATGACAAGGTGGCTGTGTTTAATCCACGCAGGAGAGATCTTTGGGGATTTGATTTTTTATATGATGTGAATGAAAAATCGACGGAATCAGAAGTAATCGAAGCATTGCGTAGGGTTATTTACAGTTTGATACCGCTTAAACATACAGGTGAAGAGTTTTGGCCTATCGCTGCTCGAACTGTACTACTGGGATTATTTCTGTATGCGTGGGAATACCAACAATGTTATACCATACCGCAATTAGTTGATTTCGCTTTATCTAAAAACTTAAATACGTTAATGACGGATGTCCTTGCAGAAGCAGAAGAAAATAGCGTGGTTACACGGTTACTGTCATCCTATGGCGGTGATTGCGTGGCAGAGGAAACGCTGGGATCTATTTCATCAAATATCGGAAATGCATTACAATTATTTTCTTCTGACAGCAATTTAAGGTATTTAACAAAAGAAGCAGATCGCAAAATCACACCCGAACTGCTGGAACAGGGAACATCTATTGATTTGCTTGTGGAAGATAGAGACCTAGAGACATACGCACCTATCTTATCGTTAGCGGTTGCTACGTGCATCACGTACCTGTCATCACCAGCGAGGGAAAAGACAGTTGCACAGGATCCCCAGCACAGTCAGGTAATTTTTGTGCTGGACGAATTAGGGCGCATCCCCGAAATACAGGGATTGCCCTCAATATTACAGATTGGCAGATCACGAGGATGCACGGTATTAGGATGTTTGCAGTCGTGGAGTTCTGCAGAAGATCATTACGGAGAAAAGGTGGCATCAGATATGCTGACCAACTTTTCTTATAGGATATTCCTGCAATGCCAGCCGGAATCCAAAGATGTAGATATGGCAGTCAAAGCATTCGGAAAATACACTGAAAAAAAGAAATCGGTAAGCACTGGCAAAAATAAAAGCTACAGTTATCAATTTGAAGAAAAAGACATTTTGCAGGCATCTGATTTATTAACATTACCTGACCAAAACAAGGTAGTAGTACTATCACCATATGGGGCATATATGTTGCAGAGATGCCAGTATTTTAAAGATACAAAATTGAAGAAAATAGCCAGCCATATTATGGCTGAGAGAAACCATGAGGAGAAATAAAGCATGGAATATACATATGAGGAATTTATCAAGGAATTTGTTAGTCTGATGAAAGCAAATTTATCACAATATGGCATGGAAGTCAGCATCGTTAATAAGATGCGAAACAATGGTATTTTAGAAAAATGTATAAAAGTGGATATACCTGGATGCAATATGTCACCAGCTATTGGAACGCTATCATTATATGAACATTATCGAGAATTTGACGATGTGGTAGAAATGGCACAGGGATTATCGGAAAAGATAATTACAGATAGAAACCGAAAAATAGACACCATGAGTGTATTATCCAAGGAAAACATCTTAAACAGTACCTATTTAATGGTGATAAATGCAAAGTCGAATCAGAAACTTTTATCAGACACACCTCACTATTTTATAGCAGAGGGCGAACTTGCTGTAATTCCACGATTAAATATCAACATTACAGATAAATCAGGGTTTATTATCATCAAAAATGATCTGTTACCCAAACTACAAATGACAGGGGATGAGATACTGCAGGTGGCAAAAATAAATACTTCCGGTCAAAATCTTTTTGAGATTAACTCTCTATTAAGCGTGACGATGCAAGCAATGGAGGAAAACGGTGAAGATATTGCGGATGATTTTTCGGAATTTTTTACAGAAAATACACCCAAAACATTTGTAATCACAAATAAAGATAAAAAACTGGGAGCGTGCTGTTTGGCGTGTCCTGAGGTTATCGGTACAGCCATTCAAAAAATGGGATTTGACTGTTATATACTGCCGTCTTCGATTCATGAGGTGATATTGATTGAGAAAAAAGGGAATTTTAATGAAGTCGAAGAACTGAGAGAGATGGTAAAGCAGGTAAACAGACAAAGCATACCGGCTAACGAGATTTTAAGTGATCAGGTATTTCAGTACAATGCAAAGACTAAAAAAATTGAAATTGCACGTACAGAGCAGGAAATCAAGGCACTGTTGCCCGAAGCACCACACAAAAACCGTGGAATGCACATGTAAGTAACGGAGGAAATGATTATGGAAGATAACATGGAAATGAGTACAGAACGTAAAATGGAGTATTACCGTAAGCTGATACAGTATTATCGTAGATACTTAAAAAAATCGGTAGATATAGACTGGGAATGGGATTTTGAGAACAAATAAAAGATAACTATTAACTACATACCAGAGGGGCAGCTTTAACCGGCTGTCCCTTTTTGCATATTCGGAGGATAAATTTATGGAAATAAAAGAGAAGATAGAACAGCCTGCGCAGAAGAAAACACAGACACAACAGATAGTCGAGAAATTAGAAAAGGGTGTATCAGAAATTTTTGAAAGTGAACAGTATAAACAATATCTCACAGTCATGAGCAAATTTCATTCTTACTCATATAACAATATCCTTTTAATCGCAATGCAGTGTCCCGGAGCAACGATGGTAGCTGGATATGAATCATGGCAACGGCTATTTAAAAGGCACGTTTCCAAGGGGGAAAAGGCGATCAAGATACTGGCTCCTTGTCCCTACAAAAAAATAATACTGCAGGATGTCACCGATCCAGTTACACACCAGCCGATCAGAGATGCACAAGGAGAAGTAGTAAAAGAAAAGGTACAGATCATGATACCAGCATTTAGACCAGTTTCGGTGTTTGATGTTTCGCAGACGGAAGGGGAGCCCTTACCGGAAATGGCAACAGTGCAGGAGTTGATCGGTGAGGTGGACGGTTTTGATGCAATGCAGGAAATCTTAGAAAATATGGCTCCCTGTGCTGTTTACCATAAAGAAATAGAGGGTACTACAAAAGGATATTATTCGCCTGCTGATAATCAGATCGTAATTAAAACCGGACTGTCACAGCAACAAGAAATTAAAACTATGATCCATGAAATCGCACATAGCTTGTTACATAATTCGGAAAAAATGAAAGATAAAAAGATTAGCCGGAACGACATGGAAGTACAAGCAGAATCGGTAGCATATACGGTTTGTTCCGCACTGGGGATTGATACGTCTGATTATAGTTTTGGATATATTGCTGGGTGGAGCAAAGGCAAGGAAATCAAAGAATTAAAGAATGCACTGGATCTGATTTGCGATACTGCTAGTTCGATGATTTTTCATATCGAAAATAAGCTCACAGAGAGATACGAAGAAAAATACGGAAAGAAACATGGAGAAGCAGCACTGGTTGAAATCACGGGAGAAATGGAAAAAGCAGGAAAAAGAAAAGGTATGCATATGTAGCGCAAGCGGCACCCACGACACCCGATGTATTTAGGGTGTTCTAACTGAGCTATTACGGTTTTGTGTTTTATGTATTTAGGCATTTAACTGTCTATATTTTGGGAGGATTATTATGAACGGATTTTATCGCATGGAAGTAAAGGTTATTAGTAAAACAGGAAAACGACAGAACGGAGCCATTGGGGAAAACAGCGCTCAATCTGCCAGTGCATATATCACAGCATCGAAAGTAGATACACTGTCACCAGTAGATGCTTCGGCTTATATCAGCGGTAATAAGGTGGAAACAAAGGAAAGAAGCGCAGATTACACCAAAAAGAAAGGGGTATTATCCTCTGCTATTGTGTTACCCGAGAATGCACCTGATCGGCTTCGTAATCCCAGTGTGTTGTGGAACGAGGTAGATCAGATGGCTAAAAGAAGTAATGCCGATTTATACAGGGAATGGATTTGTTGTTTTGATAAACATTTAAGTTTAGAACAGATGGAGCAAGTGGCAAGACAATTTGCGGAATCACTGGCTGCCGAGGGCATGGTCGTACAATATGCACTACATGACGCTAAAGATAACGGAAACTATCATGTACATTTTATGGCTCCATGCCGTGGAGTAGACGAAAACGGTAACTGGCAGAAAAGAAAAGTACAACCACGCACTTATCAGTTAGATAGTGACGGTAACAGAATCCCGGTCATAGACAAGGAGACTGGATTGCAAAAGAAGGACAAAAATGGTAGGAAACAGTGGAAAAAGGAACCGCCTGTATTTGTGGATGCGTTTAATGATCCGCACGCTGGCAATGTGCAACGGTGGAGACAACTATTTGCAGATTTGGAGAACCAGTATTTACTAGAAGAATATCAGGTATCATCACTTTCTTATAAGAAACAGGGCATCAAAAAGATACCGGGTCGGCACATAAGTAAAGCTGCATATGAAGTACATCGTAAGCTGGTCGCACAACTGCGCAAAATGCCCCAGGAACGCAGAGAAGCTTATGTACATCAGATTATTGCAGAGATTGAAAAAGAATGTCGTACAGGAGCATACAACGGCACACAGGGCAATGTCGTACATAGCATACGACAATTTGAAGAATCAAAAGAAATGCAGGAATTAAAGCTGTCATTGCAGGAAGATTTGCAGAGGGTCAAGAGGTATAAGCCACCAAAGCAATATGTATCCCGGTACACTCATGCAAGATCTGGGATGGCTATAGAGAAGGCATTTTCCAGTATTATTGCATATTACCAGCGGTTACAAAACGATTACAATACTACACAGACAGCACAGGAGCAGACCGCAGAAATGATGATGGATATTACGACAAAATTGACACAGGCGCAGGATGATCTGCTGATTATGATGTCATCGGGCATGACAGGAATCATGGAAAACCATTTAAGACAAGGTGAGTACGATCTCACAAGAGAGGTCGTAGAAACGCTCGGAAGAGAATTGTTACAGCATAAACAGGAGGAACAGGATGCAGACATCAGAAGCAAACTTGACAAGTACAAGGAAAGAATCCGCACCATCCAGCAAAGAAATGATGGAAATGTTGGAACAGCAGGATCAGGTGATATCAACTCTGCAGGAGCAAAACGAGAGACTGAGAAAAGAGCAGAAAGAATCAATGAGCTTAGTCGAGAGTTACAGGAATCAGCTATCCGACTGGGAACAGCAGAGCAACAATCAGCAGAAACAGCTAAACGATTATCTATCCTCAGACAAAGGGATGCTGCAGAAAGAGATCACGAAATTAAGAAAGGAATTGGAAAAGGCAGAAGCAGATAATTTTTGCGAAATGATACAACGTAGATATGCAGAAGAACTGGCTGATCGGTGGCAACATATTGCAGAAAGGGCGGAATCTCGAAAAGGTGTATAGATACTTATTACACTTTTTAAAACATTAGAAAAGATAAACAATTCGGGATAAAACTTGTATAATTATAATATAAAGATACAAAACAACAGGAGGAAGTATATGCAAAAGGAAATACGTGAGATAATAGACGAATTACAAGAGAAAATGCTGGAAGGTACATTTGTTAGAAATGCCAACGAATATATGGAGATATTTACAACACTAAAGGGTATTGTAGAGGATCCCACTTTTTGCAATTATCGTAAAAAGAGTATTGAAAGCTTAGAATATGAACTGATAGAAGAAAGTAATGATCATGAGGAAACACAGCTGGATAGACTTGCAGAGCATTGCCTGTGGGGAAGAAATCAAAATAGATGCGTAAGTCAAAGAAAGGAATTTGATGCGCAAATGAACGAGTATAGCGATGCTGTGAGAAGAAATATACGTCAGATTTATGCGGAAGAAATATATAAATCGGGGGAATCAGTGCAGAATATTGTTGACCGTTTGCGAATGGCTTATTTAGTGTATACTGCCAAAGTATATGTTTACTTAAATGAAAACTGGATAAAGTGTTTAGATTATAATTCACCTCGACGGACTGATTTAGAAAATAATATGGATATTATGAACCGTTTATTACGCAGCCATACGGAGACTAATGCAAGAATCAATCAGGAACTAACAACAACAAATTTATTGACCAAGGAACTGGTTACTAAATGGGATGAAATAGAAGATGTGACATATGACTTTGGTAGAGAAGAATATGTAAATTTTGCTCATGAATTTAAGCGGAGATTTTGCTGTAGAATCAGAGATTATCGAAGGATATTTTGGGATTTATCTGTAAGAAAAATAGAGAATCAGATACTCGATAACTGCTTTCAAATAAACGGAAAAATAATAGCAGAAATTCAGCTGACAGAATTGTGGCGGGAAATTATACTATATTGTTTGAAAAATAATATACCACTAGAACAGCTATTAAGTCCCAAGCAAGTATATTATGGAGAAGAATGTGCAAGACCCATCAAAGAGGTTGATGGAAAACCGGATAGCTTTGCAGATATTGTACCGATGGATGGCGTAAACATTAAATATGAATCGGTAAGGGAACGCAAAGAAACTTTAGAAGAACGGTATAATGTGCTTATAAGAGAGGGGATTGGTTTTGATCGATGTTGCTTTAACTGCATAATTGAGAGAATCGACATGGACAAATTGCAAACAGCAGCAAAGGAAAAAAAGAAATTAAAAAAGAATATCAAAGAGGAATGGATTACAATAAACTATGGTTCATCTTCGACAAGAAAATATATACTAACAGGTACAACTGGAGCAAATGATGATCTGATAAAAAAACAAAAGTGGACAATGGTAAAAGTGCAATTATCGCCGTATGAGATACTTACAATCAAGCTGAATAACACAGCCAAAGATGAAAAAACAGAAAGTACAAAAGGCAAGGAACTGACACAGCTTGAAATCAGAGTAAGACCTTCTGATAGTTGGATAGGAAATTGGAATAACTATACCTTAGAGGAACTTCGATCTGCTGTAAGTTTGGCAATAAGAAAACTGGAAGATTACGGAATATACATTGAAAAGGATGCAGTGGTATTTCATTCCGCAGAAGTAAATAATACATTTGCTTTTTCAGCGGAATTTAATACGTTGTTTCGTTATCTGAAATATTATCAGGAATTTTTTCCGAATAAAAGTTATACGCATGGAGTATTTCTCGTTCAGGGAGATAAAGAAGAGGTTAATTCTAATATTTTTATTGGAAAAAATACAGAGGAAAAATATGATGGTATGACAATAACCGGGTTAGAATCAGTTTCCCAAAAAACAAAAATAAAAATATATGAAAAGAGAAGAGAAACTGAAAATAAACATGGAGTTACAATAGACCCAGTATCAAATAAATTATTTTTGAGATTGGAATTTGAATTTTGTACAGAAAGATCAATTAAAAACTACTTTAAGTATTTATTTCCAAAAGGAACTTCTGAATATAAAAATACAGAAATCTATAGTTTATATGATGGTATATTAACAGAAGAAAGTATAAAAGCATTATATAAAATATGGGTTAAAAAATTTTTTATTGATACATTTGAAAAGTATTGTAAAGTATCAAATAAGCAATTAGAAGAATTAGTAGAAACACAAAACTATGATGATGAATACTGGATGTTAGATTTTCAACAAAATTTATTAGTATCAGAAATAAAAGATTTTCATACACCTCTTATATTTATGGAAAATGATATAGATGATGTAATAAGAAGAATACCTAAATTACAAAATGAAGTTGATAAATATATCCAGTTATATCATGAAGTTACTAAGAGAATTGTAAAAAATGAAAATGGATATGAATTGATAAGTCAGTTTATAAGAACAGCAATGGAAGAAGAAGGAATAAGTAGAGAAAGAGAAATAACATATATCAGATATCATAAAAAAGAAAAGGAAGAAGAGGAATAAAAAAAGAAGCGGGGCACACAATTTTTAGTGCCCTACTTTTCCCAAAACGTGATAAATTCGTTTTTTTTTGTTTGCATCTATAAGATCTGGTCATCATCAGAGGGAATATATTGCACGATGTCACATATATTGCAATTTAGGATTCTACACAGATCATTTAGGGTTTTTGTGGATACATCTTTATTGTGTTTAAGACGATGCAAGGTGCTGTTAGGTACGTGTAGTTTATTAGCAAGGGTATACCAGTTGTTTCCAGTTCGTTCAACGGTTGCCCAAAATGGACTATAATCTATCATATAACAGCACCTCCTTCCGATAAAATGTGGTAAGGTAAGTGTAAAATATATTTTGGATATTGAATATCTTCGCAAAAGCGAATATACTAAATAAGAAGCATTTGTTTGACTTCCATCGAAATTGAGAATATTATAGAAAAGGTATAACAAATGTGGAAAATTACAGAAAATGTAAATCGCAAATTAAGCAAAAATAAAATATGAAAGAGGGTTACAACAAAGATGAAAAAGCATATGATCACTGCACTGTTAATTACTACTATGATTGTTTCCATGACTGCTTGTGGTGGAAAGAAAAATACCGATACTCCAGCAGAGGAAACCGTAGTAGCAACCGAAGCAACTGGGGAACTGCCTACTGCGAATGATGAAAAGGTAGTACTTGGTACTGTAAATAAAGAGGAGACTGCTACTGCAGAAACGACTACTACTGAGGAAAAGACAGATGCAAAGGCTACTGCAACACCTGACCCCAAGGCAACCGCAGCTCCTAAGTCTACTGCCGCACCGGAAACGACTGCAAAACCTAAGAGCACTACAAAGCCTGGTACACAGACTGCATCGGTAACAGCTACGACAAAGCCCGCTGCAACAGAAAAGCCGAAGAGTACGACTGCTCCAAAGGCAACAGCTACCCCTGCTCCTAAAGCGACCGAAGCTCCCAAGGCAACTCCTACACCTACTGCAGCACCGGTAGCCTGCCAGCATACAAACACCCATGTAGAGAGTTCCCATGATACTTATCAGGTACCTATCGCTGGTGGATGTTATGAAGTATGGCGTACTGCCACCAGAGTATGTAATGATTGTGGAGCGAATCTGGGTGAGGCTCCAGAAAAGGTAAATGAAGTTCATACCAATGTTGTACATAAGCAGGGTGTGAGTGCAACCTGTACCACAGATGGATATTCTGCAGTCTATGGTTGTGATTGTGATAGCCAGCCTGAAGTTGGTGGTGATGTAATTCCTGCATTTGGACATGATTATGTAAATGAGTGGGATCATGATGAAACGGATGCAGAGGGAAAGGACCACGTATATTTTCATTCTATCTGTAGAAACTGTGGAGATATTTCTTCTGTCTGGGAAGAGTAAAATCCAATCCTCCAAGTTTATAAAAGGAAAAGAGATGTCTGAATTGTGGCATCTCTTTTTTTGTGCTGTGTTATAGGAGAATACAAATCTTTCTTGTGGATACAAAACCTTCTAGTCTTTTTGCTGCTAGGGGATGGGTTTTATGCATTAATGCAAAATAATTTCCGGGAAATAAGAAATAGCATATTTTATTTTTTCCTCATTTTTATAGCCTGTTTCTTTTGCAATAAATCTTATCAAAGTCTCTGTAAAATTATAATCTGTAACAGCTTTTAACCGCAAACCAAAAGATGGGTGGCTATAAGTCCTTTTATCTTGTGGATTTCTCTTATATTTATAGGATAGAGCATTAATCAAAGGTTGTCGTTTACTATGAAAGAACATAACAGAAGCATAAAAATCACAATGTATTTCATTAATATAAGCATAAAAAGTCCCAGTTTTAGAAAATGGAAAACCATTTAGATTTTTTATTTTGTGTGAAATCTCATGACCTAATGTTTCTAAAAATACTTGTTCAATCATCGGATTTTTCCATATGAGCTGGTATGCCCATTCAGGAGTAGCAATAATAGGGAAATTAAAAAATGTTGCATTACAATTCATATTTTCATCTTTTAGAAAACTGGTATGTTTGAAATATAACTGATATCCATTTTCTTCTGCTAAATTTTGATAATATAATAATGTCTGCATATAGTCTATGGGAATTATTTTGTTATCCATATTAGCCCTAACACATATGTATTGTTTTACCCTATTGTCTATCATAAAATGTTTATACCCTCATTTTCATACTTTATTTTAGTATAGAGTATAAAATATTAGATAAAATGTAGCAATATAATCATAAAAATAATCCAAATGATTTCTATCAGACGGTTATCGATAAAATACTTTTTCTTAATATCTTTAATAAGAAGAACCATTTGCATCAAAAGAAAACAACCATATATGATTTGTAATAATATACAAATTTGAGAATGCTTACTAAAAAACAATAAAATAAAAGTTATCCCATATACAAAACTCTTTATACGTAGGATGTGTATAATATCAGGTTCATAAATATCACTCCGAGTAGTTAAGAGTAAAAATATAATATTGGCAATGAAAGAAAATGCAAAAAATATAAATAACAGTATTTTTACAATCATCCTGTAATCCCTCCATTTACTTATGTCAAATAATTTATGATTTTTCCTAGTTTTGCGGATTTATTTGACATATAAAATAAAGTCCACATAATATTAAACACTCAGACAAGAGGTGATTCGTAAATATGCCAAGTGATAGAGCAAATATCATAAAAAAAGAAATGTTGCCAGCCTTTTTAAGTGATCTGGATAGTCATAAGGTCACAAAAGAATATTGGGATGAGTGCAAAATGGCAAGAAATGCATTTACTCCAGATGATATTCACAAAATGCAAATGATGTGTAGACATACAGATGACAACAAATAGAGCAAATCCATTTGTTTGCTGCCAGGGAAAGGTTTTCTGTGTCGGGAATATCTACGTCAGGTATGATAAAGGGTGTCGGAAATACCGACATCCTTTTTCTATTGGTGGAATGGACTAAATGGATGATATGCAAAGTGCGCCCCCTAGCAGGCAGGAAATGGATTGCTATTGAGGGGAAAGGGGGGGAGGAATTAAGGAAAATATAAGAATGGAATGAAATAACCTGACGTCGCATTACCGACGTCAGGTCATGTTATACTACTCTTCTACTGCATCTAATATAAAACTAGTCCTCAAGATTTTTCCGAACATAATTTTCCATGTACTCTCTTTCGACAGGATCCATGTGAGCATCAGGATTCCTGAAGTAACGTGCCAGTACAGAATAGATATCATACAAAACATCGAAATCCTCTTTGCTATCTGACCAGGGATAGATCAAAATCATGGTAGCAAGTAATCTGTAAAAGTAGGGACAAAAGATTAAGGAACGACTGTAATGATGCGCCATGAAAAGATACAGTGGCGCATAATCTATATGAGTATCCTGCAGAGCCATATACCGGAAAAATGCAAGATCAATTTCTTCACTGTTATGTTTTTCCATGTATTTTATAATTGCTTCAAAATAGGAATGCAGATCATTCTTATAGGAAGCCGTGTTATGGAAACCGGTTAAACGCTCTAAGCAAACATCTAAATATATCAACATATGGTCTGCAAGATTGTAATAAATAACGTGGTCATTTTCATCAATGTTTGCCAGTAGCAAATCTGCAATCTGACTTACTAATTCATTTTTGGTACATTCTTCTTTCATCTTAATCATAATAGTCTCCTTGTTAATAGAAATGTTGTTAGTTACTGTATTTAAGGTAATTTCCTTGTTCATGATAAAAACTCCTCTTGTCATTTAGTTATTTGTCCCATATTCAGTTTTCAAAGATTGTTATCTCTATGTACCTTTCATCTTAAACTCCTCCTTATGAATAAAATCTAAGAATATCTTTTCATTAGGTTATTCGTGTGTTATAGTAATATTGGTTACATATACTTATGTACAAAAAAACCGCAACATCTGGTATTTTTTTATTTTTTTTTGCAAATTTTTTAAAATTTTTTCTGTATTCATTCGGTTATAGATTTAAACATATAAATAATCACGTCTTTGGAATATTCACCACTCATTTTTCAGAGAAATTTAATTGCAGTAGAAAGTGCAACATGATAATATGAAATTAGAAAGAGGGGAAACTATGGCAGAAGATAAAAACAGCAGGGTTATACAGAATCAGGACAGGATCAACAAGCTGATCGATGGACTTACTTTATTCGATGATGACCTGATGAGCCGGGTATTTGATAAGAATATAGAAGCAACGGAGCTATTGCTTAGAATCATTCTGGAGAGAAAGATCAAGGTTATCAGTGTAAACGGACAGGAAGAAATGAAAAGCGCTGCAGTCGGGGGACGTAATATCACACTTGATGTACATGCACTGGATGAAAACGGAGAGAAAATGGACATTGAGGTACAGGGAAACTCCGAAGGTGCTCATATAAGGAGAGCAAGATACCATAGCAGTGTCCTGGACTCCAGAATGTTGAAAGAAGGTCAGGAATTTAAGGAAATCAAGGATTCTTATGTAATCTTTATTTATAAGCGTGACAAATTTCAAGAAGGTTTGCCATTGTACCATATTGACCGATATGTAAGAGAGACCGGGAAACTATTTGAGGACGGCTCACATATAATTTATGTAAACGGCAACTATAAGGGTGATGATGAAATCGGACATCTTATGCAGGACTTTCATCAGACAGACCCGGATAATATGCATTACAAAGAACTGTCACAGGGAGTAAGACATTTTAAAGAAGTAGAGGAAGGACGTGATACCATGTGTGAAGCAGTACAGGAATATGCGAAGGAATATGCCAGTGAATGTCTAAAAACGGAAAAGGCAGAATTAGTAGAAAACTTTATGAAGAATATGAATTTAACGTTGGAACAAGCACTTGATGCCGCTGGTATCCACGGTGAAGAAAGAGACGCTATTATTCAGTTATTGCAAAAACAGGAGTAAGTAGAAACTTGACAATTTATGTTATACCGATAAGGTGCCCAAACAGAGAATTTGTATGCAAAATGTATGCAAAAACAATCAGAGGTCTCTCAAAGCTCCTTTCTATGCGGGTTTCAGAATTACGTAAAGGTTCAAGTCCGGCCACCAGCATCAATTTAAGAGTAGGAGAAACGTTGATTTTACAGCGTTTCTCCTATTTTTGAATTTATCCTCTATAAACAAACAAGAATGTCGGCATTGCTGACATCCTTGTACAATGTTGGGCTAGTTCCATTTTAATTCCAATTCTCTGTTTTGCTCTTTGCAATCTGACAAATACAGATTAATTAGTGTTTGATAGGGAATACCACATTTTTCTGATTTTGCCTTGAAGAAATCAATGGTATCACCATCAATGTTAATAGTAATCTGCTTTTTTACACGCTTTGCATAGGGATTTTTTCTGGGATTTAATTTTTCGATATCGTATTCCTTTTCCATTGACTTACCACCTTTCGTTAATTTTGTAGTATTGAGTTGTTTCATTCTTGGTTGCTTTTCTGGCGGAGATAATACGAATAACATCATCCATACCGCGATAACAATGACATACAATTAACATTTTTGCGTGATCGCTTAGCCCCAACATCATAAACCTTTCTTCCTCTTGTGAATGATTGGGATCGTCAAACAAAATGGCATTTTCATCCGCAAATACAGTGCTGGCTTCTGAAAATGTGATGTGATGTTTTGCCTCGTTGATGGCTACTTTATTATCATCCCATTCAAAACTAATACCTTTCATAATTAAATTATAATTATAATATAATTATATGTCAAGATATTGAATTTTATTCAATAATTTTAATGATGTTCAATGTGAATTGTGTTTCTATTTTTTTATTGTGAATAATAAAAGGCAGAGATATAATTATGTATAAATAACAGTAGTGCATCCTCTATTGGAAATGATGGATAATATTATTAAAATTATATTGTATGGATCCGTTGCCAGAAATGAGAATACCCATGAGAGCGATATTGATATTCAGGAGAAAAACATGGAAAACTCAAAAGATACTTATGATATAGAACAAGCATTAGACGAGGCAGATTTGCTGGCAGAAAATAGTAACGAAAGAATGACACATGAAGAAGTATTTCACGCGCTGAAGAGCAGAGTAACAATTCCTTTTACACTTCATGGCATAGAAGAAATGCTTACAGTAGAATACAAACAAGGCACAGATCCCAGGGAAATTGGCTATGATGCCCTTCAGGGATTTCCGATAGATAAAATATGTTGCATAGGTTATCCAGTAATGCATGGTTACTTTGAACATATGAATGCAACCGGTTATCGGAGATCCTGTGGATTTATTCAATTCGTGGAAAGAATTGAAAATTATGGGGAAAACAGAGAGCTTTCCATAGATGTCAGTGATGATAATCTGGAAAAAGGGAATCCATATTTTGCGTATGGTTATCCGGCAGAAATATTTGATGCTCCCTGTTGTAATTTGGCTGGGTGTAGACATTTGAAATGGACAGCTTATACCTATCTAGTAGATCTGCCCTCCCGCATGAATAGCAATAAACTGAAATTCCTGGGCGGATACTCCTGGGGATATGAAGAGGATGAAAACGGTCCACAGAGATTATTACCGCTAGAGATATTGACAGAAAATGACTGGGAAAAGCATGCAACGGAAAAAGGAATATTAAAGATATCCCAAATAACAGGAGGCTGTACTGCTAAGTTATGAAGAATAGATATAAACAAAAACTGATCTTCGTTATTGCAATTTTATGTTTGAGCTTAGTAAGCTGTAAAAGTAAAACAGAGCCAATTAATAATATTGCATCATGGACACCGGATGATGGTTGGACAATAAATGGAATTGATATTAGAGATGATTATGCCAATTTCATACTATTATATCAAGACAGGGAAATAGCAAATGTGGAAATTTCAAAATTTGCAGAACCATCATGGATTGACCGGGAGACAACAGCAGATGAATTTGTGCAAGTATATTTAGGTCAGCATGCAGAACTAAAGAGTAGTAGTGAGCTACAATTAGATAGAAAAGAAGAAAAAATCCAAAAACTTGTGGTTGCATGGGAATTAAGTGCTGCAGAGACTGAAAATGGAGCAGATCTTCCAAAGGATGAAATATGGTATTTTGGATTTCCTAAGAATAAAGTTTTGTTTTGCGCAAAACTGTTGGATGAAAATGCGGAATTAGAATTTGAAACAATAATGAGAACGCTCAAATATTGAGATGTTTTATCTGTAGAATGTGGAGCGGGAGGGAACAATATGAATTATTATATCAGTGATCTGCATTTGTTTCATGAAGCGGCGATACGTTTCGATGACCGTCCCTTCCGGGATCTGGAGGAAATGCATACAGAGATCGTAAAACGGTGGAATGAAAAGGTGAATAACGGCGATACCGTATATATCCTGGGGGATGTGAGCATGCGCGGTAAGAACGAGAATCTAATCGCTCTGGTGGCAATCCTGAAGGGAAAAAAGGTCCTGATCCGTGGCAATCACGATGACGTGTCCGACCTCAGATACCGACAGCTTTTTTCGGAAGTCTGTGATTATAAGGAGATTCGGGACTCCATAGCCGGGAAAAGCTATGAGCTGGTATTATGTCATTACCCGATCTTTAGTTGGAAGCACATGAGTCGCGGCACCATTCTGCTCTACGGACACACCCATAACAGCCCGGAGGACGATTATTTTCAGAAGTGTCTGGTCGGGATGAAGGACAACGACTGCCGTCACATTGGTGACAGTGGCATACAGGCGTACAATGTTGGCTGCATGAAACCCTGGATGGATTACGAGCCGAGAAGCCTGCAGGAGATCATTAAGATGAAGTTTGTGGAAAATGGAAACTGATAATATAAAAACAGCAGATCCCGCCAGATCTGCTGTTTTTCTCTGTGTATATGAGCGTGAAAACACACTTCTATCATAAAATAAAGGATACTTTATTACTTAAAACTTCTCAGCGAAGCTCTTGTAATACTCGTCAAAAAACTCGTTAACCTTTTCCATGATCTTCTTCATAATATTCACCCTTAACCTTTCCAAGACAAATGAACTGTTGACTTTGTTGTTACGCTTAAGGGGTCAGGCCTGACTTCCTTTTGATGATTATAATTTACCATATTGCGTTTATAATGTGAAATACATATAATAGAAGTATAATAATACTTAAAAGGTATAGTAGAAGGAAATACAACATGTTACACAAATAGAATGATTAAGCTGGTTTTTGGAAAAAGCATGGAAGGAGGATGCTGGGAAGATGGAATTGCGACATATCCGGTATTTCAAGGCAGTGGCGGAGGAGAAAAGCTTCACAAAAGCCGCGGAGCAGCTGGCGATCGCGCAGCCGCCCTTAAGCCGTCAGATCCAGGATCTGGAGGCGGAACTGGGGACGACATTGTTCCTTCGGACGCCCCATAAAGTGTCCCTGACAGAAGAGGGAGAGCTTTTCCTGCAATATGCGAATCAGATCCTGGATCTGGTGAACCGGTCGGAGGAGGATGTCAGAGAACGCAAGGAAGGATTGCAGGGAACGTTATATATTGCGTCGGTAGAGGGCTGCGGTCCCAGACTTTTCGCGGAATGGATCGCGGGATTCAGACAGAAACATCCCCATGTGCAGTATAATCTGTGGAATGGGAATACGGATGATGTGAATAATCGTGTGACGAAGGGATTATGCGAGATCGCCATGATCACGGCGCCCTACAATACGGAGGAATTCGAGGTCCTGCCGGTCTATGAGGAACCCTGGGTAGCGGTAATTCCCAAGGGACATCCCTTGTACGCGGAGGAAAATGACCCGGTGAAGCCTTCGGAACTGTTACCCTACGACCTGCTGATCCCCTCCCGGGAGTCCCGTAAGGGAGAGATCGACAAATGGTTCGAGGGAACGGGGCATGCACCGGTGATCCGGGGGCGCATCGCACATATGATGAATGCTTATGAACTGAGTCTGCACGGAGTCGGGATCTCCATTTATCCGGCATCCATTTCTTCCCTGATCCGGGACAAGGATGTCTGTGTGCGGGAAGTGGAGCACCCCGATGCCCATGCGTCCTATGCACTGATCTGGAATAAAAATCATACCCTGTCCCATGTGGCTGAAGAATTTATTGCTTATGTAAAAGAAGAATCCGGACAGCAGGTGTACTATGCCTGAATTAACGCAACCGATACGTCATTCACATTTGTGCCGGTAGCTCCTGCCTTGTCAAAAGAAAGGAAAGCCCTTATACTTGGAAGCAGGAGGAAAATACAATGAACATTACGGTATATCTGGGAGCAAATGAAGGAAATGATCCTTCTCTGAGGAAAGCTGTGCGTGAGCTGGGAACCTGGATCGGTGAAAGCGGTAACCGTCTGGTATACGGTGGATCTAAATCCGGTCTCATGGGAGAGATCGCGGAGAGCGTATTACAGGCAGGCGGCGAGGTGACCGGCGTGGAGCCGCAGTTTTTCATTGATATGGAATATCAGTATGATGCCATTACGGAGCTGATCGTCACAAAGGACATGACAGAACGCAAGACGAAAATGATCGAACTGGGAGATGTATTTATTGCTTTTCCCGGCGGAACCGGAACGCTGGAAGAGATCGCTGAAGTGATGTCCAAAGTGTCATTAAAGCACCTGGAGGCACCATGCATCCTCTATAACCTTAACGGCTATTATGACAGCCTGAAAGCACTGTTATCACATATGACGGAGAAGGGATTGTCCTCCCCGGAGAGACAGGAAGGCATTTATTTTGCCAGGGATCTGTCGGAAATCCGCAAGATCATAGAAAATCAGCGGAGCAATGCAACGACCACTCCGCCGGAAAATACACAAGGTATAGGAAATCAGCTAGGCTAACAGGTTAAAACACATAACTGCAATGCCCAGCACCACCAGGATCACACCGGTGACACGGTTCAGGGTCTTGGGGGTCGCCTTGTTGGCGAACAGTGCAGCGATCCGCGCCCAGATCAGGGTAAATACAACGCACAGGATCCATACCGTCCAGTCAGGCATACCGCCGATGGCAAAATGGGAGGCAGCACCGGTAAATGCGGTAAATGCCATGATGAATACGCTGGTTCCTACAGCGGTCTTCAGTTCATAACCCAGGACAGCGGTCAGGATCAACAGCATCATCATACCGCCACCGGCACCGATGAAGCCACAGATGAAGCCGATCAGCATACCGCATACCAGAGACTGCATGGCTCTTTTTTTCGCGGAGACGCCCTGCATGGCTTCCTTGGTGGTCATTACGGGACGGACGATGAATTTGATACCTAACAGGAAAGTCATGAACACGGAGAAATTCCCCATGGTAGCGGAAGGCACCAGGCTGGATACGTAGCTGCCTACGACGGTGAATACCAGCACACTTCCCATCATGATCAGACCGTTTTTGATATCAATATTTTTGTTCTTTGCATAAGTATAGGCAGATATTGCGCTGGCGAGGACATCCGAAGACAGGGCGATACCCACAGCCATATAGGGATCCATGCCGAGGAAAGTGATCAACATGGGACTGATGACGGCAGCAGCGCTCATTCCGGCGAAACCGGTGCCCAGGCCGGCCCCCATGCCGGCGAAAAAAGTGACAAGAATTGTGATTAAAATCTGCATTTATTTAGCTCCTTTCAGGATATTGTCCATATTTTCTTCCATGACATGAAGCATGTGGAAAAAGATCTCTTTGCTTGCCTCATCGGTGCCGTCGAGCAGAGTATCTTTGAAAATACTCTGTATCATGCGGCCTTTTTCGATGACATCCTGAGCCTTCTCCGTGCAGAACAACAGAGTCTTCCGGCGATCGTCCGGAGCTTCTCTGCGTTCCAGATATCCCTCACGCACCAGCTTGTCCACATTGACGGACACCAGATTCGCCTTGATCCGGCGGATCTCCACGACATCACTGGCGGTCCGGTATTCCGGATTGTTGCCGAAGAACATGAGAATATCAAAAGCTGTCTGTGGCAGCTTTAACTGCTGGCACAGAGGCTTGCACATGGCGTTGTAAGCCAGATTGAATTTTTGTACGAATTCAATATCGGTATTCATTCGAAGGCTCCCTTTTACAAAAATGAATATTTCAAATTTGAAATAAATGCTATATTGCATAGTATTACAGATAGTTTTCAAAGTCAATCATAAGATGTTTTATTTCATAAAAAATTTATATAAATTAACTTATCGTAAACATCATTTCGATATGTTATAATTCATATTGGGAATGTTATTCAGAGACTGTGGGCATACAGAAGAAAGTGCCGGGAGGAGACATGAGTATCAATACATATGACGAACAGAAATTCTGGGAGGAAGTGGATATCCTGTTCCCGGATATTGTAAAAGCCATTACTTCTCTGGCGAAAAAGTCCTACATATCCATAACCAATCTGCGGAACGGCGTGACATGGTGGTCCGAGAAGGCGATGGAATATTTTGGTATGCAGGAGAACTATACCATTCGTGGACAGGAAAAATCAAAAAGATCGATTCATCCGGATGATCTGGAGGATTTCCGGAGGGGATTCCTGGAGAGAGTTGCCGGGAAAAATATGGACGAGCCCTGGGAATACCGGGTGCGTGACGGAAGCACCTATATCCGGATCAGTGCCAGGGCGAAAATGCTGAATGATAAGGATGGAAAGCCTTTTGTGATCGTAATACGATATAACAACTACGGTATTTCCGACGAGGTGGATGCGACCACCGGATTGCATACGGAACCGGCGCTGGACCGGGAGATCATGGAATTCCTGGAGGAAAGCGGACAGGGGGCACTGCTGAAGATCGGACTAGATCAGTTCAGCCATATTAATGTTATGTACGGTGCTGCTTTTTCGGATAAGATTCTGAATTGTGCGGCACAGGAGCTGTTGCGCCTGTTAAAGGGAAAAGGATATGTATACCGGCTCTCCGGTGCGAAGTTTGTGATCAGTTTTAAAAAGGTATCCAAAGCGGAACTGCAGCAGATATACAATGAGATTGTAGAAGCTTTTGAAAATACAGAGGTAGAGGGGAAAAAGATCCCTCTGAAGGTATCTGCCGGCGCAATATTTATGGAACCTTATATGAAGGAGACAAATGCGGTCCGCAGCCGTCTGACCTACGCGTTGAGCCATTCCCGGCTTGAGCATCATGGAGAGCTGGTGATTTTTAATGATGAGGTCTGCGGCAGTGACGAGAACCAGTTTGAACTGATCGGTGTGATCCATCAGTGTGCTACGCATAACTTTGAAGGCTTCCGGATGTTTTATCAGCCGATTGCCGATACGAAGACCGGCAAGATCCGGGGAATGGAAGCGTTGCTCCGCTGGGAACTGGAGCCTTACGGGATGGTGTCCCCCGGTGTGTTCATGGAATGGCTGGAACAGGACCCCTGTATTTTTGATCTGGGAAACTGGATCCTTCGGACAGCACTTACGGATGTACAGAAGCTTCGCAAGGAGACGGAAGGCTTTTTCGTCAATGTCAATGTGGCGGCGGCACAGCTGGAGCGCAGAGAGTTCCGAAGTGCTGTCATGAATATTTTAAAAGAGACCGGTGCGAGGCCGGAGGAGCTTTGCCTCGAATTGACAGAACGATGCAGAGATCTGGATATTCATTTCCTGCGCGGAGAGGTAGAATTTTTCCATTCCCAGGGGATCAAGATCGCACTGGATGACTTTGGAACGGGCAACAGTTCCTTAAGTCTGGCGCTGGAGCTTCCCTTTGACGAATTGAAGGTAGATATGAGCTTCATCCGTGATATTAAGCAAAAACCTCAGAATCAGGCCATGGTGCAGTCTATCGTGGATTATGCCAGGAGGACTAACACCGAGACCTGCATTGAGGGTATTGAGAATAAGGAAGTTAGCGACTATATCGAGCAGTTTGGATCTACCTGGCAGCAGGGATATTATTATTCCAAGCCGGTACCCATCGATCGGTTTGAAGAAGTGCTGCGCGAGAAATCAACCGAAAAAGAATAAGTAGCTATTCTCGAAGGGCATTGGGCGCTACACCGTATTTTTTCTTGAATGCGCGGCGGAAACTGGTCAGATTGTTGTAACCTACTGCCACGTATAAATCTGTTATTTTAATATTCGTTGTTTCCAGCAGATGTTTTGCCTGCGTCATGCGGATCTGTTCCAGATACGTAGAGAAGTTTACCCCTACTGTTTTTTTGAAAAGGAAGGAGAAGTAACTCTCAGAGATATGGAACAGATCCGATATTCTGCTTAAACATAAGGATGGATCCCCATAATTCTCATCAATATAAGCCTGAATGCGCACAATCAGCTGGTTGTCGTTTTCCGGTTGCTTGTTTTTTTCACATAATTCCAAAGCAATCTGCTCGTAATTTTCCAGGGTAGAATCTTCGGACAGACCGGCTAAGCTTGTATCATCGTAAGAGATATCATTATCCCGCACTACTTTCAACAATGTGATTTCTATGTTTTCTAAAAGCCAGTTTACTTGCTTGGAATTCAGCTTTCGTTTCTTGAAATTTTCATCTTTAATAAAATTTAAAATTGCCTTTGTCTGTTTGAAGTTACCGGATTTTACAAAATTATACAGCTGTTCCGCAACCTCATTAGGATAAAAGAAGGAATCCTGACATTCCAGAATCTCACGATACATGCACAGGTAACCCGGGCTGGAGACACGTTTTACAGCCTCTTTGGATTGGCGATACGATTTCCAGACGGAGGAGATGGTGTTGGTTGTACAGCCTAATCCACCATAAATCCAGATATTGTATTCCTGCAATAGCGTAGTATGAACATGTGAAAATAAATCTTCGACCTTGTCCAGTTCTTCCCTGTCATATAATAAAATAGTATAAACACTATTCCGGGAACCCTGCATGATACAGGAATGTATAAAATAACTGGAAAGGATATCGGAAATAACATCCGCATAATCAGGGGAGAGGATGTTGATCATTCCCTGAGGGTCATTATTTAGCTCCAAAGTATCCAGGTAGACATTACAGTATAATATAGCAAAGGAATTGGCATGATCGGAAATGGAAAGATAATTTTGGGCATACGCAGCTTCTTCCTCACTCAGAATCGTACCATGAATCAATTGATCAAAATAATAATTGCGCAGGGTGATCTTTTGGGACTCATTTAACCGCATAAGCTCTTCGTGGCTGAAATTAACTTCTTGAAGACGATATTCCATTGCTTCATAGGGTTTATAATTGGCCTTGGATAACAGCACAATAATCAAAAAGCTTCCTACAACACCCAAAAAGACAATGAACAGAGACAGTAACTGCAGTCCGTTTCCCGGTGCTCTCAGAGAGAAAGTAGGAACAATCAGATAATAGTTCAGATTCGGTGTCTGTGCGGAGGTACGGAGCACCGTGACGGGCATGCCCTGAAATAAGGTGCCGGAATATCCCCGTTCGGAATAATCCAGCGAGGAAAGCAGAGAAGCATCCGTTTTTTGCAACAGTGTTTCATTATTGCTGAAAGTAAGCATGGTGTCATCGTTGCTATCCTGAATGATAAGACAGCCATTCTTCATCAGATCGACAGAATCCACCATTTGCTGCATATAATCAGCATTCAACTCAAAAATGATGTCAGCATTGATGTTTTTGAAGGTATAATTCTGCAGAGAGACAGCATAACAATAGTTTTTTCTGTGTGGGGTATATTCGGTCGCAAAACGGTCAAGAGGCAGAAATTGGTTATAATTGTCGGAGGATTCCAGAGTTCCCTTCCATTCCTCATATTTTGAGGGATCCAGCATTTGATTGTTTTTATAAAAGGAATAGAGATTCTCAAAATCATTGTAGCTGATCACATAGTCTGTATGACGCAGATGGATATAGTAGGTCTGGATCGGCTGGAGTGAATAGTCGGAATACATATCTACCAGAGCCTGCTTGGTAATATAGGCATTATAATAAAACGCCCGTTCGCCCTGATCGGCTTCCGCCAGGCGGAAAAGACTGGAATTATTTGCCATGCGCTTGGAAATCAGATAGATATTGGCATAACAGTTGCTATACTGTTCGGCTACATTTTTCAGAGAAAGCATATTTTCATTCAATAGTTCCTGCTTTACATTATGTGAAAGAATAAAATGGAAAACAATTCCCAGAATGAGCACAATGACCAGGAGCAGACTGTAGGACGTTATCAATTTTATGAAGTATTTATTTTTTCCGGAATTCATAACAAAAACCCTCCTGAAAGATATTATTATAGTATCATAATCGACAAAAAAGGCAATGAAATAAGATGCTGTAAAGTGAAATATGTACCGTTGACATAAAAAATGAACCCTAGATAACAAAAAATATGTACACCAAATATTGAAAAATGTGACTTCTAATTGTGCAGAATGACGGATATAATGAAGGCACATTGATACTTCTGGCGCCGAAGTGACAATAATCAACAAACGAGCAGTAAAGAAACAAAGTAAAAAACAAAATAAAAAATAACACAAAATAAGAAACAACAGAGAAGATAACAGAATATGGACGGAGGTTATTTATGGTAAAGAAAAAGTTATTATCAGTCGCACTGGTTGCGGTTACAGTATGTTCCATGATATTTACAGGGTGTGGGAGCTCTGCGGAAAATACGGGAAATGATACAGGAAAGACAGATAGCGATGCACAGGCAGGAAATACTGCCGGGGATGTTGCAGATGATGTAGAGAAACCGGAAAAGATTACGATTATGGTAGACGGAACTTTCCAGGCGACATTGGCAGACGGTCAGGAAGAATGGGTCAATAAATGGGAAGAACTGACAGGGATCGAACTGGAAGTCATCCAGCCGGATCACAATGCCTATTATGATGTGCTGGGACAGACATTTGCCAGCGGACCGGAGAACTGGCCGGATGTAGTTATCCTTGGATCTTCCTATTATTCCGGATATGCGGGAGAGGGAGCTCTCTGGGATATGACGGATGCCTGGAACAATTCAGAGCTGAAGAAGAATCCCAATACGGATGTGAGTGTCGTAGAAGGCAATATGCTAGATGGACATCTGTATGGATTGGCACTTGCCGGAGGCGGCGGTTGTATGACTTTCCTCAGAAAACAGTGGCTGGACAACTGTGGACTGGATATTCCGACGACGTATGAAGAGTATCTGGAAATGCTGGATGCTTTCACTAACGGTGATCCGGATGGAGACGGTATCAATGGCAATACCATTGGTGTATCCGCAGCCGGATTTGTAGGAAATGAAGCTCCTTATACCAATTATCTGCCGGAATTCTACCAGGATGCATATCCTTCCTTCTATCAGGGAGAGGATGGCGTATGGAGAGATGGATTTACCGAGGATTCCATGAAGGAAGCTATCAAGAGATTACAGGATGCTTACAACAAAGGTTATATCGACAAGGAATCTCTGACGAATGCGACCAGTAACTGCCGTACCAAATTCATGGAAGGTGAGTTCGGAGCATTTACTTACTGGGCAGGCGGATGGTCTGATCAGCTGTCGGATGGAATGATTGCAAATGGACAGGACGGCGAACTGGTATTTATGCCGCCTATCGCAGAGGTTGGAAAATACTGGCAGAGATGTGCACCGGTGTATGCGATTACTTCTTCCTGTAAGAATCCGGAAGGTGTATTCAAATATTTCCTGGAAAGCATTTTTGATGATGGAGATATGGAAACATTGTGGATCTATGGAGTAGAAGGCGTTCATTGGTCCAGACAGGCAGAAACAGTATGTGGTAATACATATCAGGATGGAGAATTCCATATGCTGGAGATGCGTTCTCAGCCCGGAGTACAGTATACGACCATTATTATGGGAGATACCAATATCTGCCCGTTGACAGAAAGACTGGTTCCCGTAAAGAAATATACAGAGGAATCTATGGAAATCTTCAATGCCAATAACAAGACGGCACCTCTGCCGGTAACAACAGATATGATGAGTCAGTATAATGGTGATCTGACCAGTTTGAAGAACTCTATTATTGCGGACTGCGTGGTACAGGGTGTTTCTGTGGAAGAGGGATACAAACGATTTGAACAGGAAGGCGGAGCCGAATGGTCTCAGGCAATCGTAGATTCCCTGAATAATAAATAAAAGAGTGACAGTATGGGAGGTTATGGTATGGCAGCTGAAATGAGAGAACTGACGGAACAGAATATGCAGGAATTTGTAAAAGAAGTGGAAAAAAGAAAAATTCCTTTACACAGTGTGCTGATCGCACAGCATGGGAACCTGCTGTTTGAAAAATATTATGCACCCTATTGCCGTAATAAGCTGCAGAGAATGTTTTCTGTGACCAAAAGCTTTACTTCACTGGCAATCGGATTGCTGGAGCAGGAAGGGAAAATTTCACTGCAGGATCCTATCTGTGGTTATTTCCCGGAATATCTGCCCGGGAGAGTGCATCCCTGGCTGGCAGAGATGACGATTGAAAATATGTTGAAAATGCAGACTTGTTACAACATGACAACTTATAACAAGACCAGCACAACGGAGAACTGGGTGAGAAGCTTTTTCCAGACGGAACCCACCCACAGACCCGGAACTCTCTTTATGTACGATACCTCATCCTCCCATACGCTCTGTGCGCTGGTAGAAAAACTGACCGGTGAAAAGATGCTGGATTATCTGAAAGAAAAGCTGCTGCGCCAGATTGGCTTCAGCGAGGAGTCTTATATCATAGAGGATCCCTTTGGAACCTCTATGGGAGGGAGTGGCCTGATGGCTACTCCCGAAGATCTTCTTCGTACCGGCTGTATGTTGTTAAAGCAGGAAAAGGGTTCTTATGCAGCGAGAGCGACAGAACCGAGAACAGCAACACAGCTCGACGGCGACGATCGCTGGTACGGATATCAGTTCTGGATCCCGATGGAGGGGACTTTTGCAATGCTGGGGCTGGGTGGACAGATAATGCTGGCAGTTCCGGAAATGGATCTCGTTGTTGTAACGACAGCAGATACACAGGGGATGGGCGGAGCCGAGCAGATGATACTCGCCGCAGTGAGAGAAGTACTGCTGAAGGATTGTTTCCCGGAAGACGATGTGGAGAAAACAACGTTGCCTGTGCTGCGTACGGTACTTGAAGGAAAAACTTGTGCAGAGTTCGGGAAAAAATATCCTCTGCTCCGAAACAAGTATGGATTTACATGGTTTGGTGTGACTTTTTCCGATGCAGATCAAAAAGGAGTACTCTCGTATGAAATAGAAGGAAGAGAATGTCAGCTTCCCTTTGGAATCGGACATCTGGAAGAGGGAGAGTTCCCCATATACAAGGAGAAATGTGCATCCTCCGGAGCCTGGATGGATCAAAATACGCTGTTTATCTTCTGCTGGCTGATCGGAGAAAGTGTTGCATCCATCCGCTTCCGCCTCTATTTCTCGGAGGATGGACTAACCATACATATGAATAAAACAGAAGAGACAAAGTACAACGAATATATGGGATTTTTAAATAGCTGATATAGAGCAGCGGAACGGAGGGTAAACGTTGTGAAAGAGAAAGGAAAAACTTTGCCTAAGAGGACACCTGGAGGAACCGCGTTCAAGCACGCCCGTGCATATCGGGGAGTCTATCTGATGGCGACACCGGTACTGGTGTCAGCATTGATATTTTATTATCTCCCTATGTTTGGTATCCGTTATGCCTTTTTTACATATAAAGGAATCAATGATCCGATCTTTGTAGGAATAAAGCACTTTGTAAAAATGTTCAGTATGCCGGGGTTCTGGAAGGCGTTCAGCAATACGCTGGTGCTGAGTATTACAAAGCTGATTTTGAATACCGGTGCGGCAGTTATTATTTCGGTATTATTGAATGAATTGATTTTTTTAAAGTTGAAAAAGGTATTTCAGACGATTGTATACATTCCGCATTTCATGTCCTGGGTAGTGGCAGCTTCCATATTTTCTATGATCCTGTCTCCGACATCCGCGGGATTGGTCAATGATGTTCTGATGAAATTACACTTGATCACGGATAATATCTATTTCCTCGGAGACCAGAAATGGTGGAGATTTTCGTATTACATAATTAATGTCTGGAAAGATACCGGCTGGGGAACGATTATTTTCATGGCGACGCTGGCGGGGATCAGCCCGGAATTATATGAAGCAGCGTCGATGGATGGGGCAAACCGTTTCCAGAAGATGATCTATATTACCCTGCCTGCGTTGAATAATACGATCGTGACGGTACTTGTATTGAATCTGGCGAAGGTTATGAATTTGTTTGAGTCAGTTTTCGTATTACAGAATGATGCCGTTATCAAGGTATCGGATGTATTGCAGACTTATATCTATACGCAGACATTTAACTCCGGTGCAATTCCGGATTATGGGTATACGACAGCGGTCGGTATGTTTTCCTCTATTATAAGCTGTATTCTGGTACTGGTATGTAACAGGGTAAGCCATAAGACGAGAGGAAGAGGTATTGTATGATGAAAAATAAAGTGAAAATTTTTGATATCGTATTGATCGTAATATTTACAGTATTTTCGCTGGTGATGATCATCCCGGTATATAAAGTACTGGTGGACTCTTTTGATCTGAAGACAGCTTATGGCATGAAGTTGTTTCCAGAGCAGTTCGGGTTTGCAGGGTATAAATCAATTTTTACCAATCCGACAATGCTCAGACCATTCCTGATTTCCTGTTACACGACGGTTATGGGAACGATCATGGGATTGCTGATCTCAGTACTTGGGGCATATGTGTTGATTCAGTGGAAGATGCCGGGGCGGGCATTTATTGCCAATGTGCTGTTGTTTACCATGATATTTAACGGAGGTATGATCCCGACCTATCTGGTAATGAAGGATTTCCATCTGACAAATAATCTGTGGGGTGTGATCCTGTTGCCTGCAATCAATGTCTATAATCTGGTGCTGATGAAGAATTTCTTTGAGGGAATTCCGGTCAGCCTGATGGAATCTGCAGAGATTGATGGCTGCTCTCATTTTAAAATTTTGTATAAAATCGTATTGCCGTTGTCGAAGGCTGCATTGGCTTCCATCGGACTGATGTATGCCGTGGGATACTGGAACGATTATACAAATTACAAGTTGTATATTACAAATTCAAATTTATATAACTTCCAGATGAAACTGCGGGCATTGATCATGGGAAGTGATCTTCCGTCTGCGGTAGAGGGAGCTACGGAAAATACGGTGAAAAATGCAGCGGTTATCGTAGCAATTCTGCCGTTTATGATCATTTATCCATTCTGCCAGAAATATTTTGTACAGGGAGTAAATATCGGAGCTGTAAAGGAATAATAAGTAATGATTATAGAAAGCAAAAATGACACCAGCATACAACTGCCTGATGTCATTTTTTGTGAAATAAAATCTCAAGAAAATCTTAAGAATTTTCGGTGGACAAACATAAGGCTTTCGAGATACAATGTATCTTAGAGTGTCGGTCGGATGACCGGTTAGAACAAACAGATGAAAGGAAGCATTCATGAAAAAGAAAGTACTTGCAGCAATTTTGATTGCAGTAGGTGTTCTGACAGGATGTGGAAACACAGAACCTATTTCTTCCCCTATCCAGACTGTGGAAGCAGAGCCTATTGCTACTGATATCCAGGAGGTTGAACAGCCCGGTGCGACAGAGGAAGACAATGAGAATCATGACCATATGTACCGCAGTGAGCTTACCAATGAATGGATCGATGAGAGCCTGAAGGATCAGCGTCCCATCGCCGTAATGATAGATAACGAGAAGACCGCACTTCCTCATTTCGGTGTGGCAGATGCAGATGTAGTATATGAGATCATGAACAGTACCCTGAATGACAGAATTACACGTTTCATGGTAGTGGTAAAGGATTGGGATAAGATCGAGCAGCTGGGCAGTATTCGTAGTGCCCGCCCTACCAACTTCATGCTGGCAGCAGAGTGGAACGCAGTTCTGTGTCATGATGGTGGCCCTTTCTTCATCAATGACTGGGTAGCAAAGGATTATTCCGCAAACTTCAGCGGTGGCTTTGCCCGTTACAGCAACGGCAAGGCAGCAGAGTTCACCGAGTATATCACTTACGATAAGTACACCAATACCCAGAAGGGCAAGACCTATGATGGTCTGAAGCAGCGTTTTGAGAGCTCCAGATATACCACGACTTACAATGACTATTATCAGGGACCTCACTTCAAGTTCGCAGATGCAGAGGTTACCTTTGCTGACAGAAATGATGCGATCAGTGCAACCACTATTGAGCTTCCCTTTAAGCATAATGGTTCTACTCTGAAGTACAACGAAGAGACCGGAACCTATGATTATTATGAGTATGGTTCTGCGCACAAGGATGCAGCAAGCGGCGAGCAGCTGACCTTTGAGAACGTTATCTTGCAGAATACCACTTTTGCAGATCTGGGTGAAGGTTACCTGATCTACAATGCGATCGATTCCGGACGTTCCGGTTACTATATCACCGAGGGTAAGGCGATCGAAGTGAACTGGACCAAGTCTTCCGAGAATGCGATTACACATTATTATGATGCGAAGACCGGCGAGGAGATCGAGGTTAATACCGGTAAGACCTACATCTCTCTGATTCCTTCCGACGGCTGGAACAATGTTGTGATCAAATAAATACAGTCATTATCATAAAAGTAATAAGATCCTTTCCGTGGTGCTGTCGCCGCGGGAGGGATTTTTTGTGCGATCATGCAACTTGATAAGCGCGTCAATGTGTAATTTGATGAATGCCAATAACAAAAAATAAGCGTTTTATCTGCAATAACCGTAAAAATATCATGGATATCACTGAAAACTTGCCTTATAATAAAGCATAGTAAAAATGTTTAGGAGTGAAGGCAATGAAGACTGCGAAAAAATATAATCCGGATCTGATACTGCATGGGAATCTGATCCATGCAATATTATCTCTGGCGATCCCTGTGGTGATCAACAGCTTTTTACAGACCATGTATAATCTGACAGATACTTACTGGCTGGGGAAGATCGGCACGGAGCAGCTGGCGGCGATCAATCTGGTAACCCCGATGCAGAATATCATCACGAATTTCGGCAGCGGGATCACGGTGGCCGGAGCAGTTCTTATTGCACAGTATATCGGTGCGGGGGAAAAAGAGGATGCCAGATCCATGGCAAATCAGATATTTATCTGTGCCATGGGGTTTGCGGTAGTCTGTGCAGCGTTATGCTTTCTGGGGACACCGGCGATCGTGAACTGGCTGGGTGCTGACGGAGGCACGGCATACTATGCGAGAGTTTACCTGCGGGTAGTCATCTGGGATATGCCATTTTTGTATATGGTGAACATATTCTCTGCGGTGCATCAGGCACAGGGAGATACGGTGAGACCTATGTTATTGAATCTGGGAGGCATTACGCTGAATCTGTTCCTGGATCCGTTTTTTATGATCATTCTGGATATGGGAACAGCGGGAGCAGCGCTGGCAACACTTTTGGCAAAAGCGGTGCCTGCTACGGTGGCATTTATACTTTTGTGCAGACCGGAAAATGACATCTGCCTGAATCGCAGGTATATGCAGCTGCAGAGAGAAAAACTGGGCATGATCCTGAAGGTCGGACTGCCTACCGCTATCGGAGGCAGCACCATGCAGCTCGGATTCCTGCTCATGAGTAAAAATGTATTTGTTTATGGAACAGAGGCGATGGCAGCTTACGGTATCGGCAACAAGGTCAATGGTCTGATCACTCTGCCCTCCAATGCCATCGGCTCAGCGACTGCGACGATCGTGGGACAGAATATGGGAGCAAAACAACCGGAGCGTGCAGAGCAGGGATATCGCTTTTCGATGTGGATATCGGTTGTATTTTTGTTCATTGGTGGTATGATCTTATCAAGAGATATGATCTCCACGGCGATCGTCAGTATTTTCTCCAAAGATGCAGAGGTCGTGGGAATGGCAGCAGACTTTTTAAGCGTGATGGCACTGTGGTGCTTTACCAACGGAGTATATAATACGACCTCCGGGCTGTTCCAGGGAACCGGACACACAGAGGTAACGATGGCGATCGATGTGACGAGGCTGTGGGTGTTCCGTTTTGTGACGCTGTGGTTCTGCGAGAACATTCTGCATATGGGCGTGCGCAGTGTCTGGTATTCCGTGGTGATCAGTAACGGTATCTCTTCCCTGATCCTGTATGTTCTGTACCGTTGTGGTATCTGGAAGAAGACGCGGATCAAAGTGGGAAAAAATGCTATCTAAGGAGCACCATGGAGAGTAAGAAAAAAGTTAAGAAGAGTCGTCTGATATATATAAGCATCGTTGTAGTACTTTTGCTGCTTCAGCTCATTGCCTGGAACAGCAGAAGCTTCAGCGATGCTTATATTGCTTATATTTTCCCCATCTGGGTCAATACCTATGGCAGGATCACGGGAAGCTTCCCATTTTCCGTGGGAGAATGGATGATCGTGGCGGGGATCGCTGTTGTAATATTAGCGGTTCTGCTGGGGATGAGTATGATCTTTCCGGGATGCAGGCATTCGGCAAAGTATTGTCGCGGTGTTAAGAGGTATTTTCGGTTTTTTGCCTGGGTGCTGCTATTCGTGTTTGCAATCATGACTTTGAATTGTACGATGATCTATCATGGTTCTACCTTTTCGGAAAAGTATTTCGGAGAGGAAGAGGGGCAGCAGGATGTGACGTTGCAGGAGCGGACGGAGGAGTTGCTCAGGATTTATAACGATATCGTGTCCCATTGCAATGCACTGTGTATGGAGATGGAGCGGGACGACAGCGGCGCCGTGGTATATTCCGAAGGTGTGGACAGCAAGGGGAATGCGGTGGATATGGCAGGGAAAGCCATCGATGCGATGCAGAACCTTGGGAAAAGCTATGCCCAGCTGGATGGTTATTATCCGAGACCGAAGGCTATGTTTTTCTCGGATTTTATGTGTCAGATGTATATGTGCGGGTACTATTTTCCGTTTTCCATGGAAGCAAATTATAACGATGTCATGGGAATCATGAAGAAGCCGGCGACTATGTGCCATGAACTGGCGCATATCCGGGGATATATCTACGAGGATGAGGCAAATTTTATTGCATTTCTCGCCTGTGTGGAGTCGGATGATGCTGCATTTCAGTACTCGGGATATTTAAGTGTCCTGAATTATGTGGCGAATGATCTGTACAAGACGAGACTGGCGGATCCTGAGAGCTATGCGGCAGCCAGGGAGGCAGTGCGTCCACTGCAGGTATTACAGCAGGTGCGGGAGGACAATATCTTCGTCACAGAGGCGGAATGGGAGAGGATCAACGGGAAAGCGGTAGTGGACACGGAGACCGTGGACAGTGTCACAGATACTCTGACGGATGCTTCGCTGAAGCTGAATGGAGTGTCGGACGGCATGATCAGCTACAACCGGGTAGTGGAGCTGTTGTTACAATGGTACGGCCAACAAAGGGAGTATTGACCGAAACATTTGTAGGAGATAGAGGAATAATTGCAAAAATTTAATTTTTTTTCTATTAACCACTTGACATTTGATCGGAATTTATGTAAACTACGATTGTTGTGACGCAGAGCAGTCATGAAATACAGATTGCAAGAAGGATTAAGTCGCGGGCCCAGATAGCTCAGTTGGTAGAGCAGAGGACTGAAAATCCTCGTGTCACTGGTTCGATTCCGGTTCTGGGCATTTCGCAGGACACCATTTATTAAAATGGCCGCCCTGCTTCATATATAAACATGCGGGTGTAGTTCAATGGTAGAACACCAGCCTTCCAAGCTGGATACGTGGGTTCGATTCCCATCACCCGCTCTTCTTTTTTAATCGGGAAGCCTTAATTTTATTGAGGTTTCCCGATTTTCGTTTCTATGAAGTTTTGATTACACTTGATTACACTTTCTAGGCTAATGCCATTTCCAAGAGATTTTCTGTCTGCGTATCCGTCATGCGGTTAAAGCAGTAATTGTTATATGTGGTACGCTCATCCTCATGTCCTGCAAGTTTCCGTATTTCATTGATATTTAAGCCACTATCAATTAGCGTACTGATATAGGTCTTTCTGATTTTGTGCAATGCTTTTTCGGATATGCCAATATGCCGACAGTATTTTCTGATACGATAGTCCACATTTTTAGAGCGAATACGTCCTCTCTCGTTAAGGAACAGATAGCCATTGTCAGAATAACTATGTTCCCTATTGCTTGCAATTACATCGGCTATAATTTTCCTTGCGGTTTTGCTCAAATAAACCTCTCTGTCGCCTGCTTCAGATTTGGTATAGTCCACTACTGCAAAGGTTTGCTTCGACCATGTACCATCTACAAGTTGTTCCACCTTTCGTACTTCCATCCGCTGTACATGGAGATAATTGCCGACAACATCACTTTCCTTTATTGCCACGATTTCCCCAAGGCGTAAACCTGTTTGAAAAGCGAGGGGAACAGCGAGACAAGCCGTTGCTCCTGTTTCTGCAAAATCTTTTCGACTCTCCGCTTCAATCAGCGGTTGCTCATCCGTCAGAAATACCTGTGTATTATCCTGTGGCTTCTTTTTGGCTTGAAAGAGTTTCTTGTCAATAGTAACCTTAGAAAATGGGTTATCTGGCAGGAGTTTCTTCTGTACGGCATAGTCGAGGGCTTGTCTGATGATGATTGCCATATTATAGTATTGCTTTTTTGTCAGTTTCTTTTCCTTGACGATACGGAGTGCCCATTCCTGCAAGGTGTCATATTCCAACTTGATAATAGGGATTGTGATGATAGGAGTGTCCTTGTAATAGTTATCCCAATCGCTTGCAATTCTGCGGATATACATATCAGAGCGAGTTTGCAATTTCTTATAATCGAGCCACGTTAGATACCATGTTTCAAGTGTGACGAGTTTTGCCTGTTCCTGTTCATCTATGGACTTGTAATATCGTATGACTTCTTTTTCTATTTTTTCTCTTGTACTTTTCGCAATTAGTCGCCTTTCCTTTTGAGTTGTGGAATCGGGCAGGTAGGTTCTCCACCTGCCGTCATTTCCCTGCCATATTTCGTACATGTGATTTTCTAAATACTTTTGATTTTTCATATTTTCCATTTCACAATGCACATCTTCTATTGACAGTTTACTCCGTGAAAGGAGAAATTGCAATAATTCTGTTTGTTGCTTTTGGTGGGAAGATTCCTCATCTTCCATAGGCTATTCCTCCATCGGTAAAGAATCTGTTTTCTGTAAAGGGCTGTAACGATTGTATTTGTCGTCTCTATGTTCCTCCCAATGCTTTGACTTCAAGAATTGGACGATAAGCAAGGTACCGCTATCACATAATACCTTAAACCAATCTGACCGATTATTTTTAGCATACAAGAGGATATATGCGTAACTGTCTATGTCGTTTTGCTGACAGTATTCTATGATTTCGGCAATGATTGTGTATGTATTCGGGGAAGTGTTTAGCATTTCTGTGTAGTCTGCTCCTGCAATGGAAATTACTTCGTTAGCGTCATATTGTACCTTGTCGGGATTATCAAGGTGGCAGAGATAGCGTGCATACGCTCTGGTGCAGTTTACAAGTTCTACTCCGACACCCCCTATTTTTTCAAATACTTCCTTTGCCTGTTCCACTGACTTTAAGCCCTCAAAAAGTAGCATTACATGATAATGTTCCTTTTTGAGAGTTCCATCATCTGTAAGGTCTTTATCGTGCTTAGGAGAAACAAAGGCAGGAATATGTTGCTCCTTTAGTATCTCTATCCAATTAGGTGGTGCAGATTCTGAATAGACGATGGTTGCCCACGTCTTTGTTCTTTTGTTTTCCATGATAATATCTCCTGTGATTATTGATTATTGGTCTCCTGTGTGGGGGTCGTAGTGACCCCACACAGGAGAGTGCTCCACATCCACCTTTCCGCTTCGCACAGGCGGATGTGGTTCTCTTTATGTGTCTACGGCTTCACGAATAATACGATGTACCCTGTATATATCCTTAATAGGTGGAGTAAAGAAAGCAACAGGTTTTTCTCCATTCATAGAGAGATAGCCTGTACCTCTTGTCCTGTCGGGAAGTAAATCTTTCGCATAGTCGGGGAATAGCATTTCACGGGATTGTTGTCCGAGATTTGACATTCCAATGCAAAGTGAGAAGTTGTCGCGAAACTGATTGAAATAGATTGCGTCAGCACGCTGTTGGGATATGATTACATGACAGCGGAACGAACGCCCCATAGAGACTAATATACCAAGAAGTTTTTTATCTTCTTCAATAGATTTCTTGTCTCCTGCATTGCAATAAGAACTCCACTCATCGAAAAAAAGCACGAGGGGGTGCCTGTCCTTGTCTGTTCCGTTTTGCCTTTGTTGAAAGCGGTTATAGAAGTCGTGCAGACCCTTTCCGCATTCGGGGTATCTGTAAAAATGTTTACTGCCCTCTAAGAATTGGAAGTCTGTGTCGGACTTCTGGTCAGCCACATAAATCTCACAATTAGTTGCCATTCGGATGCGAGTTAATAATTGGATGCTTGCGTATGTCTTGCCACTTCCTGTGGGACCCACAACGAGCCCCATAGGACAGCGGTCTAGACTAAAAGTTATCCATTTGTTAATACCATAGTGAAGATAATTTTCATATAGGAACAGGGGTATAAGTTGGCTGCTCATAAGAGGTTGATGTCATCGACATCGTAATTTTCATGAGCGGAGCCATGCTGTGCGTGCCATCTCTTATAATAAAAATCTGCAAAGGCGGCATCGGTATGTACTACCTCAATCAAATAGCCATGCCCCCAATCTTCCAAGTTGTGTACTTTGATTGGTGGAAGTGCAAGGTTGTTGTCTTTGTACACTTTTAAGGTCAATCCTGTGATTTTACCCTCTCTAACGTGCAAATTATATGATTGCTGAATGATTGCAATCGTGGCTTTTTTTTCCTCGTCAGTTAAATGCTTTTGGATGTCGTTCTTTTCGAGGTAGTAACGATTAACGACAAAGCCCTCGCTAATGGTATATTTGCCGCCTACAATAGGGATGATGTCATAGAGATTAGCAGGTGCTTTTGCATTGATGTGAGGAGAAACATCCTGCAATACCATGAGTGCAGCAATCTGCATTTCGTCACATTCTGCTTCGGCACTCTCAAGTAGAAGCGTTTCTTTGTCAGTAGGGCAAGAATAATTGTTATCTTGCGATGGTGTAGGGTGTTTGTGAAGTACAGCCCAATAAAGCCATGTAACAAGCCCTATCACTACTACAACCCCGATGTGATTGCTGAAATACTCAAACAACCATAGAATGATAACGATTGTGACAAATGCCATTAGGGCAAAAAGCCCTAATGACAAGAGAAACGCACCTACAATCGGCAAGTATTTGCGCTCTGCCTTATACTGTTGCATCTTTACTCCGAACTGTCGGATGGGTGCTGTCATTACCTCTACAAATTTGTTAAACATAAGCATTACCTCACTTTCCTAAATTATTGTTGATACCAATGACTTTAATATAGGTGCCATACTTAGTTTCGACGTACTCTGCGTCGAGCAGATAATTTTTGCCCCTTTCGAGCAAAGGATAAATTTCTTTTGTGACTTTGAGATTTCCGGTCACGAGTCCATTATCCTGTTCAAAATTCACAGAACAACTTGTCTGTGGATTACCCTGCTTGTCGGTATAAGGCGTTTCGAGTTTACCGATAATACCAACGTTGATCTGAATTTTTAATTTCATAGTGTTACCTCCGTGGGCATATAAAAATGCCCTTTGTGCAATCACAAAGAGCATCGTAAAATAAAAAAACTTTGTCCTCTGTGACTTATTAACAGTATCGTACTTAATTTACTTATACCTTTAATAGTCAACAGAAACAAAGTCATTCTGCTGTATGCGTAATAGATGCAAGGCACATTGTCCTTACACCTTAATAATATCACATTATATATTGGCGGTCAATCGTTTTTTTGATTTTCGGTATCTCTCAATAATTCATCCGTGGTAATACCGAAATAGTCTGCAAGGATAACGATTTCATAATCGGGAACAAATCTTGTACCCTGTTCTATTCTTAATATTGTCAAATCTGAAAACTCATGTCCTTGTAGTTGTAACTTTTCCGCTAATTGCTTTTGCGTTATTCCTGTCGCTTTCCGAAGTGCTTTGATTTTCTTGCCTATGATGTTTTTTGTGCCTTCTTCTTTGCTCCAATAAATTTTCATCTCAAAAACGCCTCCTTCTAAAGATGAAGTTTTTATTGATAATAGACCTAAGAAGTGTTACACTTACTTCTAAAGATGAAGTTTTACTCAACTTAATAAATTTATGCGGAGGATAAGCAAATGAGAAACAAAAGAACAAAAGTAATATTGACACTTACAACATTGGCAATGTCTGTTGCATTGTCAGCCTGTGGGCATGAGCATGAGTGGGAAGAAGCGACTTGTACAGAACCTAAAACTTGTGTTACCTGTGGAGAAACCGAAGGAGAACCATTAGGACATGAGTGGAAAGAAGCAACTTGTACAGAACCTAAAACTTGTATTACCTGTGGAGAAACCGAAGGAGAACCATTAGGACATGAGTGGAAAGAAGCAAC
>OGRO01000312.1_pt1 | contig 48253 bp, 32 predicted proteins | sample 1553451 | NCBI WGS metagenome assembly OGRO01 (sample SAMEA2580021, study PRJEB22360) | human gut metagenome | reverse complement strand
CCCGCGGCAGATGGAACGCGAAAATGAGATGATCGTTATTTCACATCGCCTTTTCTTTTTTCCTATAAAAATAAAAGAACGGATCTCTGACGAGATCCGTTCCTGTGGCGGAGTGAGGGAGATTCGAACTCCCGCACCGGTATAACCGGTCTAACGATTTAGCAAACCGTCCTCTTCAGCCACTTGAGTATCACTCCACATAGCTGACTTTAGAGATAATACCATATGAGGCAGGAGATTGTCAAGAATTTTTTAAGAAGTCATTTTGACAAAGAGGGAGGAATCAAGGATAATGGGTTTAGGGTTAGCACTTTGGGCGTGCCGTTCCTTGATTGTGGATGAAATCTTTGCCCGAATTAGGAATTAGGAATGAGGAATGAAGGTGGCGGCTTCGCCGCTTTATATAAATAGCCTTCCCCTCGAGGGGAAGGTGCCCCGAAGGGGCGGATAGGGCACAGGCGGCATGAAAGACAGATGAGGAAAGCAGAAAGGTGCGCGGCACATGTGGGGGAAACGTGAGCCTCTCGTCGCGAATGACAAAGATTTCTCGCTTCTCTCGAAATGACGATACGGGAATCTATTAGTCTCCTAGTCACCAGTCCCTAGTCACCCGAGGTTCCTTATCCTCAGCCACTCATCCCCTCAAATCATTCTTACAAGGAGTTACGCTATGTATTTCGAGATCATGATCCTTCTCCTCTTTTCTGTCCTTGGCCTTATCGACGGAGCGCTTTTTGCGTTGCTTTTCCGCCGGAGGCGTTTCTATTTCTATGCACTGGCGATAGCACTCCTGGGCGGGGTTGCAGGCGCGTATTTCCTCTGGTATGCAAAGGGGTATGATGGGCTCGGACTCTGGTCGCTCTATCTGGCGTATGGGATGACAGGATTCATGGTGGCGGAGATCATAGCGCTCTTCCTCCTCGTCCCGCTTTCGCTTTTGAGTCTGGTGAAAGCCCTTCGGCGTGCTGCGAAGCTCTTGGGCGCACTGGGACTTCTCGCATCACTTTGGATCGGCGTCTATGGAGCCTATGATGGAAATCATCGGGAGGTGACTGAGCATCACGATATCTATGTGAAGGATCTGCCGGAGGCCTTGGAGGGGTATCGCTTCGCACAGATGACAGATACGCACATCGGTCCCTACTTTCGCTATACGGATCTTCCGCGCGAGATGGCGCGTGCGAAGGCAGAAGGGGCAGAGGCGGTCTTTTTCACGGGGGATCTCATCGATGATGTGCGCCATATGAAGGAAACGGTGGACATCTTAGACGAATGGCAGGAGGCTTTTCCCGATGGCATTCTCTATGCCTGGGGAAATCATGAGTACTATCGCGGCAAGGATCTCATCCGCAGTGAGCTTCTCCGGACGCGGGTCGAGCTTTTGGAGAATGAAAGTACCGTGATCCGGCGCGGAGGCGCGGCGCTCTACGTGGCGGGGGTGGATTACCCATGGAGCCGCGGGGCGGCGCGGGCGCTTGAGATGCAGGATATGATGGACTTCGCCTATCGGGACATTCCAGAGGGCGCACCGTCGATCCTGCTCGCACACCATTCCGATTTCATCGATCTGGGTTTTGAAAGAGGAGCCTTCCTGACGCTCACAGGACATACGCATGGGACACAGTTCGGTCTTTTCGGTCGGCCGATCATTACCCCCTTCTGCTATACACGCGGTATGTACAGCGATGGCATGCATCAAGGCTATGTCTCGCGCGGGGATGCGAGCTGGTTCCCCTTCCGCTTTTCCTGCGACAGGGAGCTTGCTGTATTTACGCTGCACAGGAAAACTGAAAAATGAGACATGAAGGTGCGGCGCATCAGGATCGGAATGGGCCGCACCTTTTTATCATGCGGCTAGGGAAACACTGATTCAATCGTTGTCTGATTTCATTCTTGGATTTTTATACAGAGCAAGGAACCATCTGACGCGAATAGCGAGCTATTTAAGGAAGATGATGACGAAGCTATGTATAAAAATCCATATGAAATCCGGCTCTGCGATTTAATCAGCGTTTCCCTAGCCACTTCTTTCTCTCTATAGTAAAATAAAGCATAGGAAATGTATCATACCAAAGGAGATGAAACTATGAAAAAATGGGAAAAGATCGTGACGGCTCTGGGTGCAGCCCTCTTCCTTTACACGGCAGAGCCGGCCTTCGCTTTCGAACCCTTTTATCTGAATGGCGATCAGACGCAGCCCATGATACAGAATACGGGCGGCATTTACAATGATGGCAAGACGGGGCTCTTCATGGACCTCACCTCCATGACCATCGAAGGCGTATTCAATGACGGACTGGCTGTGCGTGTGAAGATTTTTGAACTCGCAAAGGGCAAGTCTGTCGGGACGGGCTTCCTGCATGTCCGCTACGCAGAAGACGGCAAGGCATGGGTGCTTCGCACGGATGATCGCTGGCAGGAGGTTGCCTCCGGCACAGAGGATCCGTCGGCGCTCGCTGTCTACTTCGTGCGAGAGGAAATGGGAAACGACGCCCGCCGCGATACCTACATGAGCCAGATCGAGAAGCTCGCAGCAGCGCAGGACGGGGACCCGGGCTCCATCGTGCCTGCCAATGCACTTCCGGCTTCTTTCGGACAGACGCCCAAAGCCGCTGCCCAAAAGGCGGCTCGCCCTGTGAAAGGGAAGTCCGTCGTCCGCACCAAACCTCTGCCCGCGCCGCATGGAGACGTGACAGTCACCATCACCGAAGCCCCGCAGGTGGAGATCGTGAAGAGCGAAGGGGAAAAGTGACTGGTGACTAGTGACTAGGGGCGCAGGGTGATTAGTCACTTTCTCGTATCGTCATTTCGAGCGTAAGCGAGAAATCTTCTTTGCAGACCGATAAACGATGGATGTGCGAAAGCAGAAATAAGTAGCACCAAGGCGTCGTTTCCCTACCCGTGCCTATGTGATACTGACCGCAGTGCCATAGAGATTGAGGGCTACGCTTTCGTTGACGACGGTGCGAAATACTATCAAAATTCTGCGGCGCTTCTATTTTATTATGCGCCGCGCCACCATTTCGCATTTCTCATTTCTAATTTCTCATTCAAGCAAGGCTTTCAAACGTAATCATGGGGTAGCACGCTCCGTGACCTAACCCTGAACCTTGAATCCATAAACTTTGATCTTATTTCCAAACAATCAATCACACAAACAACAAAAGAAGGAATCATTATGGCCAAAAGACACTATGAACTGCATGTCGCTGGATGCACACGCCAGCTGCCGATCATGAATATTTCCGACACCCTTGCCATCGCGGGCTTTGTCATACTGGGCGATACAGAAATCGTCACCCGCACCGCAGAGGAATTGGCGAAGAAGATCCCGGAGGGGACGGATATCATCCTCACTGCGGAAACGAAGGGCATCCCGCTCGCCCATGAGATGGCGCGTGTGCTTGGCATGAAGAAATACATCGTCGCGCGGAAAAGCGTGAAGGCCTATATGGAGAATCCCATCTGCGTTGAGGATGAATCCATCACGACCATGGGCAAGCAGCGCCTCTACCTTTCGCAGGACGATGTCGGTCTCATCCGCGGCAGGAAGGTCCTCCTTGTCGATGATGTCATCAGCACCGGCGGCTCCATGAAAGCGATGAAAGAAATCACGGAAAAAGCAGGCGGACATGTGATCGGAGAAGCCGCGATCTTGGCCGAAGGCGATGCAGCGAAAAGAGAGGATATCATTTTCCTTGCCCCGCTCCCGCTCTTTGAGGCGGAATAGGCGGCTAGAAGACGAGTGACTGGTGACTAGGGACTGGGGACTAGTGACTTGTGACCGGTAGCTAGGGATTACGTTTGCGATACGAGAAAACCGCTAGTTTCAAACCTCCGCGGCGCTTAGATCCTTCGACTCAGTTCTCATATTCCAGATTAGCCATTTTCTAACATACGACGCTTTTCTCCGCTCAGGATGACGAAAAGCGCCGCTCCCCCTTGAACCTTCTGAACCTATAGAACCTTCTTAACCTCTTTCGTAAACAATCAAAGGGCGGTACGCTCCACGAGCTGACCTTACACCCTTTCTTCTCCTCCTTCATCTATGCTATAATAAACAATACGAAATATTCCATTCACAAGATTCATTTCCTACAGGAGGAAAACGATGAAGCATCAGGAAATTGTGATGATTGTTGACTTTGGCGGACAGTATGCCCAGCTCATTGCACGCCGTGTGCGTGAGTGCGGTGTGTACTGCGAGATCCTGCCATACAACAAAAGCGCAAAAGAAATTTTAGCCCAGCAGCCTAAGGGAATCATTTTCTCCGGCGGCCCGTCCAGCGTCAATGCAGAAAATGCACCGGAGATCGACCCGGACGTATTCAAGGCAGGCGTGCCGATCCTCGGCATCTGCTACGGCATGCAGCTCATGGCCAAGACCTTGGGCGGCGAAGTTTCTAAACCTGAAAAACATGAATACGGCCACACCGATTTCTACAGAAATGGCAGCTCCGCGCTCTTCGAAGGCGTCTCCGAAAAGACGGCGGTATGGATGAGCCATGGCGATGCCGTCACAGAGATGCCGGCAGGCTTCGGACTCACCGGTCATACCGACCTCACCCCGACTGCTGCGATGGCAGATGAAGCCCGCCGCTTCTACGCTGTCCAGTTCCATCCGGAAGTCGTCCACACCCCGGAAGGCACCACCATGCTGAAGAATTTCCTCTTCCACATTTGCGAATGTGAAGGCGGCTGGTCCATGGGCAACTACATCGACATCGCTGTCGAAAATATCCGTGAAAAAGTCGGAAATCACAATGTCATCTGCGCCCTCTCCGGCGGCGTCGACTCCTCTGTCGCAGCTGTCCTCGTACACAAAGCCATCGGCGATCAGCTGACCTGCGTTTTCGTCGACCACGGCTTCCTGCGCCTCGGCGAAGCAGAACAGGTCGTCGACACCTTTACGAACAAATTCAACATGAAGCTGGTACACATCGATGCATCCAAGCATTTCATGTCGCTTCTGGAAGGCGTCACCGAACCGGAAAAGAAACGTAAGACCATCGGTGCAGAATTTATCCATACCTTCCAGGAAGAAGCGAACAAGCTCGAAGATGTGAAATTCCTCGTACAGGGCACCCTCTATCCGGACGTCGTAGAGTCCGGTACCGCGACCGCTTCTACCATCAAGTCCCATCATAATGTAGGCGGTCTCCCGAAGGATATGAAATTCTCCCTGATCGAACCGCTTCGTGAACTCTTCAAAGACGAAGTCCGCGAGCTCGGCCGTCAGCTGGGCCTTCCGGAAGAAGTCGTCAACCGTCAGCCATTCCCGGGACCGGGCCTTGCCATCCGCATCATCGGCGACATCACCCCGGAACGCCTCGATATCCTGCGTCGTGCGGACTTCATCGTGAGAGATGTCATCCATAAGCATGGCCTCGACAATACCATCTGGCAGTCCTTCGCCGTCCTTCCGGCAGCGATCCGCTCCGTCGGCGTGCAGGGCGATGAAAGAACCTACGACTACACCGTAGGCATCCGTGCCGTCACATCCTCTGATGGCATGACCGCCGACTACTTCCGCTTCCCGTGGGAAGTACTCGACGAAATGAGCCGCCGCATCTGCAACGAAGTCGCTGGCGTAAACCGCGTCGTCTACGACATCACCTCCAAGCCACCGAGCACCATCGAGTGGGAATAATAAATCATAATTATCAAAAGTCCCGCCTCCCCCTTGTGGAGGGCGGGATTTTTGGATGAGCGAAATGAGAAATTAGAAATGAGAAAGGGTGGTGGCGGCTTCGCCGAGCTCCTTCGGCGCATCCTTCACTTTCTGAGCACGATTTTCTAACAAAAAGGCATTTAACTCCGCACAGTACGATGAAAAGGGCGATGCCCGTTAAGGAAACGCTGATTCGTTTTCTTAACATATTCAGAATGTGCATAGGGGGATAGCGGCTTTCTCGTATCGTCATCCCGACCGAAGTGGAGGGATCTTTGTTGTTCGCGGTATAACGGAGGAATGGGAAAAGTTAAAAATGGGAAACCTGTTATCTTGACTGGCGTATAATACAGTGTTTCATACAAAAAGTAACGTACCCGACGTGGATTTCCGCTGCAACAAAGTTCCTTCGGCTAAGCTCGGGGTGACGGAGCAAGATCAATTTTTGCCTGGCATTGATTTCCCTAGAGAGAGCCAGTCTTGGAATATGAATCTGCACTTTCAAATGTGGTAGAATACAAAGAGGAGTGCAGAGAGTTTTTCCATCCAGTCCTATGAGGAGGGAACTTATGATCGATGAAGCTAAATTTCAAGACGCGCTGGCATGCTATAAGCGGGATTTCGTTAGTAAACAATGGCCGCGGGAGAAGTGGAAATGGGAAGCGGTGAAGTGGTTTCAGGATCATTGGGATATGGAAGCGGAAGATTTTGCGGAAATGTTGGAAGCTTCTCTGTCTAAGACGTCTATCTTGCTTGCTGCTAGTAACAACTATCCTAGGCAGATGATAGTTGATTTTGCACAAGCAGCTCCTGAAGAAGTACGAGACATGTTTCGCCAGCTCTTTGACGAGAAGCAGGATGTTATCGATAGAATCGTTTCATTTAAAGAAAAATCGGTCACGCTGTTGGACAGATATGGGGGCGGAGCGAAGAACCATTACCAGACAGAAAATGCAATCAGCGTGTATTTATGGCTTCGCCATCCGGATAAGTATTACATCTATAAGTACGGTGAAATCAAGGCCGCTATTCAAAAACTTGGTGGAGATGCCCATTTTGTAAAAGGACGTTATGAGGAGAATCTCCGCAATTTCTATCGCATCTATGATGAGGTTTGCGCTAAACTGAGTCCGGACGAAGAGATGAAGCGCCTGCTGCAGTCGCAGTTGACAGACACCTGCTATTCGGATCCGGCGTTGAAGACGTTGACGTTTGACTTTGGCTTCTATATCAGTCGTTATCTTGTGAATCCCACGCCAGTACCGACTGTCCCAGAGCCTGAGCTCATCGTTTCTTCGGGAAAATCAAACTACTGGTTTCTGTCCGCGAATCCAAGAATTTGGAGTATGTCGTCGCAGGCGGTGGGTGAAGTACAGGCTTTTACGCTTTTGAATGACAATGGGCACAAAAGGCGTATTTATCAGAATTTCCTCGATGCCAAGGTGGGGGATCGTGTGATCGGTTATGAGTCTAGTCCGTCGAAGAAAATCGTGGCCTTACTAGAGGTTAGCCAGGCGCAGGATGGGGAAAAGATTTATTTCAAGAAGCTGGAGGGACTATCAGCTCCGATTGACTTTGCCGCATTCAGAGACACGAAAGAACTGCAGTCGATGGAATATTTCAATATGACGCAGGGAACGCTCTTCAAGCTCAGTAAGAATGAGTACGACTGTCTGATGGATATGATTCGTGAAGAGAATCCTGCGTCGCGCGTGAATGAGCCATACGCTGCCTATACGAAAACGGATTTTCTCAAAGATGTCTACATGAGCGAAGACAAATATGACCGTCTGATTTCCGTGCTGAAGCGGAAGAAAAATATGATCCTGCAGGGGGCGCCGGGCGTGGGGAAGACGTTTACCGCCGAGCGGTTGGCGTACTCGATGCTTGGGAAGAAAGATACTTCCCATGTGTCACTGATCCAGTTTCACCAGAACTATTCCTATGAAGATTTCATTATGGGGTATCGTCCGACGGAGAATGGTTTTGTGCTAACGCCTGGGGTTTTCTACGAATTCTGTCAGAAGGCGCAGCAGCATCCGAAGGAAGATTATTTCTTTCTGATCGATGAAATCAATCGCGGGAACTTGAGCAAAATTTTTGGCGAACTCCTGATGCTGATCGAAAACGGCTATCGAGGAAAGCCTGTGACGCTTTCCGCTAATGGGGAATCGTTCACTGTGCCGGAAAAACTGTATGTGATCGGTATGATGAATACCGCTGACCGCAGTTTGGCGATGATTGACTATGCGCTTCGGCGGCGGTTCAGCTTCATTGAGATGGAGCCTGGTTTTGAGACGGAGGGTTTCAAAGCCTACCAGAAAGGGCTGGAGAATGAGATGTTTGATAAGCTGGTCGCGGTGGTCGAGCGGCTGAACGAAGAGATAAAAAACGACAGCTCGCTGGGGAAGGGCTTCTGTATCGGGCATAGCTATTTCTGCGGACTGAAAAATCCAAAGAACTGCACGGTCGGCTGGATGCGCGAGATTGTAGAGTACGACATTCTTCCGATGCTCGAAGAGTACTGGTTTGACAGTCCGGTGCAGGTGGCAAAGTGGGAGAGCGAGTTGCGCGGGGTCCTGGCATGAGAAAGGATCACGGACACCTCATCCGAAATATCTATTACATGCTCTCCTATGCGTTCCAGACGCTGGAGGTGAAGGCGTATGCGGAGGTGGCGACAGAGGATTTCCCTGACATGCAGAATCTTTTCGCTGCGATCCTTGCGAAGGGCATCAGCTGGCAGATCAAGCAGGGGCTTTCACGCTCTTACGAAGAGAAGCGCGAGGTGTTGGCAGGTGTCCGCGGTTGCATCGATATGCCGGAAAGCATGCGACTCTTGCTACGGAAAAAACGCAGGCTCTTCTGTGAATTCGATGAACTTTCAGAAAACCATCTGTTGAATCAAGTCATCAAGACCACGGTCATGCTGCTTCTCCGGCATGGAAGCGTAGAGCCCAAGTACAGGAAAGCGCTCAAGAAGCAGATGCTCTTCTTCTCGCAGGTGGATGTTTTGCGCCATACGTCGATTTCCTGGAATACAATCCGCTATCAGAGAAATCAGCAGAATTACCGCATGCTGCTTGCAATCTGCCAGATGATCATAGAAGGACTGCTACAGACGGACCAGAAGGGGACATACCATGTGCGGAAATGGATGGACACGCAGCGCATGAGCCATTTGTATGAGAAATTCATTCTTGCCTACTACCAGCGGCATTTTCCTACGCTCTCTGTCAGTGCACCGCAAATTCCATGGGTGCTCGATGAGGGGGATGGTGAGCTTCTCCCGGTGATGCAGACTGATATGCAGCTGGAGCAGGGTGGGAATGTGCTGATCATAGATGCCAAGTACTACAGGCATATTTTGCAGTCAAGGTATGAGACGGTCAAACTTCGCTCAGCGCACTTGTACCAGATTTTCACCTACGTCAAAAATCGGGCATATGAGCGGCAGGATGGGCATCGTGTATCAGGGATGCTTCTCTATGCAGGTACCGACGAGGCCTTGCAACCTGACCATATTTATCAGATGCACGGCAATCAGATCGAGGTCAAGATACTTGACCTCAGCCGCCCCTTCGAAGAAATCGCGGGCGCGCTAGATGCGATAGTGAATACTTATTTTCCTTCCTGCTTTGTAAGAAAATAGAAAGGAAGCCGCGCGCGGCTTCCTTTGCTTTTCAGATCATGGACAGTGAAGCGGGATTTGTATGCTTGATTTTCTAGATCCTTCGGCTCATGGTCTCCCATTTCTGCTTACCGTTCGTCTTACTTGCGACGTTTTCCACCGCTCAGGATGACGTCGCATTACCAGTCACCAGTCCCAAGTATCCATTCGAAAGGAGCCACTTATGAGCCTTATCAGACGAAATCCCGATCTCGCGGCAGCGATGCTCCTTGCACTTGTGACGGCGTGTTTCTCGGATGTCAGCCTTTCTTCGCTGCGTGAGAGTATCAATTTCCCGCTCCTCGCGCTCCTTTTTTCTCTCATGACCATCGTAGCGGCTCTTCGGCGCGCCGGATTCTTCAGCGGCCTTTTCTGCCATCTCTTTCAGAAGCCCATGAAGAGCCGGCGGATGGGGCAGGTTTTTCTATTTCTCTCCTTCTTCACCTCCATGGTATTCACGAATGATGTCTCCCTCATCATCTTCGTGCCGCTTGCGATCTCTCTCTTCAAAGAAGCCCATGCCCTCCGTCTGGTGATCCCTGTCCTCACATGGATGACCATCGCGGCGAATCTGGGCAGCATGCTGACGCCCATCGGAAATCCGCAGAATCTTTTCATCTATGCCCATTACCATCTGCCGCTTACCGAATTTCTCTCTATCACCGCGCCCATCACCCTTCTCTCGGGTATTCTGCTCTTCTTGGCAAGCTATACGCTCGAAGACCGGCCGCTCACGCTCCGTTTCACTAAGCCATCCGGCATACCGCGTCTTCGCATTGCGCTTTTGCTCCTTCTCTTTGCGCTGTGCCTTTTGAATGTCCTTCGACTTCTCCCGATCTCATTCCTCCTTGCCATTGTCATCCCTGCTTGCGCTTTCCTTGACCGGAAGGCCTTTTTCGAGGTCGACTACAAGCTGCTCGCCCTTTTCCTAGCACTTTTCATCGCGGTAGGAAATCTGACGCACATCTCGGGGCTTCAGGAGAAACCGGCCGCGCTCCTTGCCGGGCACGAATTCTGGATCTCTCTTCTCCTTTCGCAGGTCGTGAGCAATGTACCGGCGACGGTCATGCTCTCTCCGTACACGGAAAACTACACCGCGCTTCTCCTCGGCGTCAATATCGGCGGTCTCGGTACGCTCATCGCCTCTATGGCGAGTCTCATTTCCTTCAAGGCGTATCTTTCGATGCGCTTCCACTTCGCGCGCGCCTACTTCCTCGTCTTCACCGGGGCGAATCTGGGCTTCCTGGCCGTCCTGATCGGGGCATACTTGGTGCTCTGGGGGAATTAGGAATGAAGGGAGCGCTGCACACGCTAAAAAAGCCTGCCTCTTTCATAGGGAGGTCGGGCTTTTTTCGTGCCTGTCAGGGGGAAAGGGAATGCTGGTGCTCTTGACAGCCGGCAGCCGCTATTTCTTTGGCTTTGGCAAGGTGAAGGAAGAAATGAGCGGGATGAGAGTGATCAGGGCGATCACGTAGAAGGTCGTCTCCAGACCATACATGTCGCCGACCTTTCCAAGGAGCGGCGCTGTGATGCCACCGACGCTGACGGCAAGGCCGAGCGTGATGCCCGAGGCGAGGCCGACGCGGTTTGGCAGGTACTGCTGGCCCAAGACGACCATCGGACTATACGTAAGATTCAGAGCCGCACCGAGGACGATGAGGCAGAGGATACCGAGAATGGAGTTGTCCGTCCATGCGAGAATGAGCGCAGCGGGGAATGCGAGGAGGAAGCCGAGGCGGACGAAGGTGCGATAGCCATGCTTGTCGCCCATTTTTCCTCCGATCAGTGTAAAGAGCGCGCCGATGCCATAGTATACGCTAAGGAGCAGGTTACTGAAATTCTGTGATTCATGGAAGTGATTCATGAAGTAAAGTACGATGAAGGTATTCAGCCCGAGGTACATGATGGAGCGGCCAAAGACGACAGCACCGAGACGGCAGAAGGAGCCCCACTGGTCTGGTGCGTCCGTCACGGCGTGTTTCTTGTGTGAAGAGATCGATTTCTCGCCGATGGCTTTCAGACGCGGATAGAGGACGAGAAGGAGCAGGCAGATGATGATTTCCGGGATAAAGAAAATGAGCGTGCCCGGCAGGCCGAAGAAGGCAATCGATGCAGAGATGATCGCTGCGCCAAAGGTGAAGCCCATATTACCGCCAAAAGAAAAGACCGAAAGGCTGATGCCGCGGTTCTCATCTGTCGAGACACGGTTGACCATGAGCGCGCCCTGCGGGTGGAACATCGCGACACCGATGCCCGAGATCATCGTGAAGAGGCAGAGCAGATAGAAATCGGACGTGACGCCTGTCAGTGCGATGCCGCCGCCTGCCATGAAGAGGCCGAGCGGCATGATCCATGGCCAGTTATGCTTGTCTGAGAGCGTCCCTAAGAGCGGCTGGATGAGCGAACCGATGATGTTTGACGACAGCACCAGCATAGCAGCGGTCGCGTAGTCATAGTGATAGGCTGCGACCAGAAAGGGCAGCACCGCCGCCAGTGCGCTCTGATTGATGTCCGAGCAGAAATGGCATGCGGCGAGCAGGGTCTGATAACTGAAAAATTTCATACTACCTCCTGGGGATTAGTGACTGGTGACTCTCTTGTATCGTCATTTCGAGCGTGAGCGAGAAATCTTTGTCATTCAAGCAGAGCTTTCTCGCGCAATCATGAGTCAACCTTATAAGTATATTGTAAACCAGTAGTCAAATCTATAGAGCATCGATAAGTCACCGCGCAGATTGCTGGATGGCAGAAACGGATATCTCTGTATGTCCTGTGCAGGAATAAAACTGCGGAGCTATGCCGATTCCAATCGATTTCCTTGACAGAGGAAAGGCTCGCATGATATAGTGCTATCAAACAAACAAAACCCCTGCTTCGCCACCGGGTGGAGCAGAGAGGCGTTTCAGTCATTCTCCGTAGGTACGGCGCAGCCGGGAGAGAGTGGCTGGAGCGCCTTTTTTTTGAGAGGAGGATTTCCATGCTTGCTCTATGGTGGCCTGTCGTTTTGATCGTTGTGGCTGATGTGATATACCAGATCTGCGCAAAGAAGCTGTCGTCCGTCGCCTCTCCGCTCGCGGCACTGGGGGCGACGTACCTGGTGAGTGCCTTGACCTGCGTGCTGCTTTTCGAGGCGCTTTCTCCGGCGGGGGATCTCATGGCGGCGCTTGCCGCTGTGCCGTTTCCGGCGGCCATCGCAGGGGTCGCCATCGCAGGGCTGGAGGTGGGGACGATCTACATGTATCGTGCGGGCTGGCCGATGAATGTGGGATTTATCGTGTACACGGGGATCATTGTCGTGCTGCTGCTCTTCATCGGTTCTTGTATTTACACGGAACCGATGGGGCTTGTGAAGCTCGCCGGGGTCGCACTCACCTGTCTGGGCATGTTTTGTATTGTAAGGTAAGGAGAAAATAGATGTTTTCGACTTGGTGGCCGCTTCTTCTCGTTGTCGCATCCAGTGTAGGATATCAGGTGGGGTTGAAGGAAGTCTCCGATATCGGGGATCCTATGGCTTCTCTCACGGTGACGTATCTTGCAGCGTCTGTCGTTTCCTTTGTGCTCTACTTCTTTCAGTCTTTGGGGAAGGAGAGCTTCTTGCGCGGCGTACTTTCCGTGAGTCTTTCCGCCATAGGGCTGGGACTCGCGATCGTCGGTATCGAGGTGGGGACACTCTTCATGTACCGGGCCGGCTGGGCGGTGAATGTGGCTTTCGTCGTGGCGAACAGTCTCATCGTAGCGGCGCTGATGCTGACAGGGCTTCTGCTCTACAAAGAGAAGCTGACTCTTCGCCAGCTCATCGGGGTGGGGATTTCTCTTGCGGGGATCCTTTGCATCGTGATGGGATGAGATTTTGATCACGCGGGATTGACGATTCCTGCAAAATCCGTATAAACAAGTCATCTTCATAACAAAAGCAAAGGCGCTGCCCACGGGCTCAGATGTCTGAAGTCTGAAGTCTGAGAATTGAGATCTCCAAGTCTTCTAATTTTCCATCCCCGTTGACAAATAGGGGACACAGATTATAATAACTACAGGTGCAGAAACGCACTGCCTTTTAGCTGGCATCGCTTGCGCGGGCTGGACTGCAGAGCGCGTTTGCGCCTGTATTTTATTTGCGTCTTATATCTCACGGAGAACAAGAACGGAGGAATAGGTATGGAACAAAACAATCCACATCAGAATCAGACTTTTATGAGCATTCGCGAGCTGACGATTTCCGGGCTGCTCGCAGGGATCACGATCTTTCTCGGACTGACAGGCTATGGATTCATCCCGCTCGTCGTGATGAATGCGACGATCCTGCACATCCCGACCATCATCGGGACGGTCGTCGCAGGGCCGAAGGTCGGCATTCTGGTCGGTTTCCTTTTCGGGCTCTTTTCTTTCATTCAGACGCTGCGTGCGCCGAGCCTGATGATGCAGTTCGCACTGCAGTACAGTGTCATCGCCGATGCGTTCATCTGTATCGTGCCGCGGATCTGCATCCCGATCGTGGTGTGGCTTCTTTATAAGTGCATTCCGGGAAATGCGCATCTGCGTGCCGGCATCTCTGCGGTGGGCGGGGCGATCACGAATACGGTGCTCTTCCTGGGCTCCTTCTTTCTGCTGGTCGGCGCACCGTATGCCGCAGCGAAGGGGATCTCTGTCGAAGCGGTCGGTCTGATGATCATGGGGATCGTCACTGCAAATGGTATCCCGGAAGCTCTCGTCTCCGGTGTCATCGTGGTGCCGATCGTCATGGCACTCAAAAAAGCAGGATGGAAAATGAAATAAGAAAGCAAGCAAAAAGCCGGATGCATGGATTGTGCATCCGGCTTTTGAAATGGTTCGGGTTTAGCTCGCGAGGATGGGCGACCTTTGAATGAGAAATTAGAAATGGTGGTGCGGCGCATTTCGTCATCCTGAGCGGAGAAAAGCGTCGTATGTTAGAAAATGGCTAATCTGGAATATGAGAACTGAGTCGAAGGATCTAAGCGCCGCGGAGTTTTGATAGCGCTTCGCGCCGTCGTCATTTCGAGCGTAGCCGAGAAATCTCTATGGCAGAACGCTCATTGCCTGATGTGAAACAGCACCAATACGTCGTTTCTCCTCAGTGCATACGTGCTGATTATTGCAGTGCAGTAAAGATCGAGGGCTACGCTCGGGATGACGCTACGGGGAATTCTTAGTCCCCAGTCACTCCCAATCCCTAATCTCTAAACTACGCTTCTTCCTTCCCACGCAGTCTTTCATCGCAGAGAGCGATGAGCTCTTTGGCATCTGCGTTTGCTTCTTTACAGAGAGCGCCGATCGTAGTCTTCATATCCTGCGGCATGGCGATGGATTTCTTCTGGAAGACGGGAAGAAGCTGCGGGTAAAGGGTGAGGATGGTCTCCATCGGCGTGTCTTCGGTGAGGAGAGGCTTCTTGTATTTATCCGCGATGAATTCGTTCATCTCGCCGATGATTTCAAAGACGTCGATGCCGTGGCCCTGGGCAGCCTGCCAGAGGTTTTCATCATAGGAGACGAAGCAGCCGACGCAGGACATGCCGTATTCCATGAGGAAGGGGCCCATTTCCGGGTACACTTCGATGATCTGCATGATGTTGTTCTCGGGACGGACGAAGTCGCCTTCTTTGAGCGGCGGTACGTCGGGGGCGCCCCAGGAAGAGCCATAGTAGTCATTTCCGGCATCATTTCCCGGCATGGTATTTCCGAGGACGGTATCACGGAAGGCTTCATAGCCCATGGCATCGATGAATTCTTCCAGAGACTGGTAGGACTCATGTTCCAGATAATAGGTGCAGGCTTTCACCATGATGGAGAGGGCATCGGCAGGGAACTGTGCAAAAGCGAAGAAGGTCTTCTTGCCGGTGTAAATATCCCAGCCGTCCGACATGCCGACCGCACGGATCGGGAGCGGGGAGACAATGGTGGCAGTCAGGATGCATGCTGGCCATGTGCCGAAGGCGAGGAGACCGAGCTCCTTCAGCGCGCCTTCTACATCATCCTTGGCAAGCCCGGAGATGATCGGGCGGGCTTTCGGATCGAGGATGTAGGTGCCGTCAAATTTCTCGGAAACGCTCTTCATGCTCTTTTTCAGTTCGGCGCGGCCGTCCTGAATATCCGGGATGAAATCGATTTCAATGGAAAAGGTCAAGTTATCTGCTGTCATGTAAACAAACTCCTTTCAAAGAGCAAAAAATTTCTATACATTGAGATGCTACGCTGGTGATAGGCTCGCAAACATACATATTCTGTGCTTTCACAATGTCCTATTATAGCATAGAAGGAAATCGATGGGAAAGATGTTTTACTGGCGAGAAAGTTTTGGTACAATGGGGGGAAGCGGTGACTGGTGGCTAGGAGACTGGGAGACATGAGGCTCTCGTATTGTCATTTCGAGCGAGGCGAGAAATCTTTTTCGCTTGCGGTTCATCGGTCGATGATAGGAAACCGCAAACGGGAAACCGGTAATCCACCGACTTTCGGGCATCGCCCCATATATATTCGCGGCGCTTAGATCCTTCGACTCAGTTCTCATATTCCAGATTAGCCATTTTCTAACATACGACGCTTTTCTCCGCTCAGGATGACGAAAAGCGCCGCACTATCATTTCTCATTTCGCATTCAAGCGAAGCTTTCAAACGCAATCAAAGGACGGCACGTCCCATGAGCTAACCCTGAACCCTGAATCATTTCACCATACATACTCGAAAAACACTAAGGAGACAATCACATGCATATTTTTTTGACGAACGATGATGGATATGAAGCGCCGGGCATTGTTGCCATGGCAAAGAAGCTGGCGACGCTCGGGCGCGTGACGGTGATCGCGCCGGATAAGGGACGGAGTTCCTGCTCCTCTTCCCTGTCGCTGCAGACATACCTGCGCCTGTGGTACAAGGAAAGCTATGGGGAGAACATCACTGTACTTGCCTGCAGCGGGACGACGGCGGACTGTGCGAAGCTCGCGCTCTGCCGCTGGCTTCGGGATGACATGCCTGACCTCATCGTCTCTGGTATCAATAACGGCTACAACACGGGGAGCGACTGCATTTACAGCGGGACCGTCGGCGGCGCGCTCGAAGGCATCTTCACAGGGATACCATCTATCGCGCTCTCGGCAGAGACCACAAAGGAAGCGGACTTTCTGGAAAAAGCATCAGACTTTGCCTTGGATATCGTGAAGCGATATTTTATCGAAAAGAAATATCGCGGCATTCTGAATCTCAATATGCCAAAGCCTGCTGAACATCTCTCCTTCGCGCATCTCAAGGTGAAACGCCTCGGCCTGCAGCATTATGACAATGCGATCCAGGAAATGAGAGATCCGTCCGGTCATCTGGGCTTCTGGCTCTCCGGCAAGGCGCTCTCTTGTGATGATCCGGAGACGGATGTGTACTGGGCGCACCGCGGCTATCCGACCCTGACGCCGATCACATGGGACCAGACGGAAGCAGGAAAGATGGATGTAGTCAAGGAAATCGTGACTGGGGCTGAGGCTTCTCGAGTGACTGGTGACTAAAAGACTAAGAGACATCGGGCTCCCGTATCGTCATTGAAAGCGTTGCCGAGAAATCTTCCTTGCAGACCGATAAGCGATGGATGCTTGAAAGCAGGGATGAGTGGCTAGGAATTAGGGATTAGGAGTGACTGGTGACTAGTGACTAGTGACTAGTGACTAGTGACTAAATACCATCTTCGGGCATTGCCATTATTTATATTATACTTTGCGGTGCTTAGATCCTTCGACTCAGTTCTCCTATTTCAGATCAGCCATTTTTTAACATACGACGTTTTTCTCCGCTCAGGATGACGAAATGCGCCGCACCACCATTCTCATTCAAGTGAGGCTTTCAAACGTAATCTAAGGGCGGCACGCCCCAAGGGCTAACTATAAACCTTTCGCAAAGAGCTGGCATGTGCATTGCCGGTTCTTGGGAAACGCTGATTCAATCGCAGAGTCAAATCGAACAACGATTGAATCAGTGTTTCCCTTGATTTTTTCAATTGACAAAAGACCCCAGGGGGGTGTAGTCTATGGGTGACTGGTGACTGGTGACTGGTGACTGGTGACTGGTGACTGGTGACTGGTGACTAAAAGACTAGGAGACATCAGCTTCTCGTATCGTCATTTCGAGCGAAGTGAGAAATCTTTGTCATTCGCGGTGAGGGTCTTATGCTTTTCCCACATGTGCCGCGCACTTCTCCGCTTTCCTCATCTGTCTTTCATGCCGCCTGTGCCCTATCCGCCCCTACGGGGCACCTTCCCCGCAAGGGGAAGGCTCCGATACGAGAAAACCTGCTATCGAGAGACTTTCGGGCATCGCCTCATATATTTGCGGCGAAGCCGCCACCACAACCCTGAACCCTGAAGCCTGAACCCATCAACCTGAACCCTTCCCACTTTATTTCGAAAGGACATCTTCCATGACTGAAAAACTAACAACCACCTCCTGCGAGTGCTGCCGTCACACGGAGCGGACGGAGCGAGAAAGAAAGCGTCTGATGACGCGGCTCAAGACCATGGAGGGACAGATCCGCGGGATCGAGAAGATGGTGGAGAATGATGCCTACTGCCCTGACATTGTGATGCAGGTCTCTGCCGTGTCAAATGCGCTGAACAGTTTCAATAAGCTCCTTCTGGCGGCTCACATCCGCGGCTGCGTTGCCGAAGATATTCGGGAAGGCAAAGAGGATAAAGTCGATGAGCTCTGTGCGATGCTGGAGAAGCTGATGAAATAAAAGGTGCAAGGTTCAGGGGTGTGGTGCCCCTTGATTACGATTGAAAGCTTTGACTGAATGAGAAATTAGAAATGGTGGTGCGGCGCATAAAAATATGGAAGCGCCGCAAAGTATAAATCATGGCGATGCCATGAGCTGGCTATTTAAGGAATGTTATGTCGAAGCTATGTATGAAAATTCAAGAGTAAAATCTGACTCTTCGATTTAATCAGCGTTTCCCAAGCATTCCAGTCACTAGTCACGAGTCACCAGGCACTTGAGACTCCTAATCCCTGCTTTCGAACTTCAAGGTTCAGGGGTAGTCCCTGGGGCGAACCCTGAACCCATTTTCTCGGAGGTGAATTTTGCATACGATAAATAACAAAAACCATTTCATCGTCACCGGCATGACATGTGCGGCGTGCCAAGGGCATGTGGAGCGGGCGGTGAAAAAAGTGCCCGGCGTTTCCAAAGTTTCCGTCTCTCTTTTGACGAATTCCATGATTGTCGAGGGTACGGCCGGAGAGGATGCGGTCGTGCGTGCGGTGGAGAAGGCAGGCTATGGAGCTTCGCCCATGGAAGATCCAAGGTCTGCGGGAAGTCCGCTGATGTCTGTCGAAGAGGAAGCGCTGAAGGATCGCGAGACGCCGCGGCTGGCGAAGCGACTCATCTGGTCGGCTCTGTTTCTGGTGCTTCTCATGTACATCACGATGGGGCACAATATGCTTTCCTGGCCGGTCCCGTCATTTCTGGATCACAACCATCTGGGGCTGGCGCTTTCGCAAATGTTGCTCTCACTCTTCGTGCTGGGCATCAACCGTGACTTTTTCATTTCCGGTTTCCGCTCGCTTTCGCAGGGCGCGCCGAATATGGATGTGCTGGTCGCAATGGGATCCGGGATTTCCTTTCTCTGGTCACTCTGCATCTTCTATCGGATGACATGGCTCATCACAAATGGTGTGTCGAACATGAATATCATGCCGCTCTACCATGACCAGCTCTATTTTGAGGCTGCTGCGATGATTCCCGCACTCATCACTGTGGGAAAGCTCCTCGAAGCTCTGTCAAAAGGGCGCACGACGGATGCGCTGAAGTCGCTCATGAAGATGGCGCCGAAAGAGGCATTGCTCCTCCGAAACGGAGAGGAAATCCGTCTCCCTGTGAGCGAGGTCAGAGCAGGCGACATCTTTCTGGTGAAACCGGGCGAAGCGGTCCCTGTCGATGGCGAAATCCTCTCGGGAACGGCGGCGCTCGACGAGTCGGCACTGACGGGCGAGTCGGTGCCGGTCGATAAGGGGGTCGGCGATGTCGTGCGTGCAGCCTCGATCAATACGAATGGGCACATCACCGCAAAGGCGACGCGCGTGGGGGAGGATACGTCCTTTTCTCAGATCATCCGCATGGTGAGCGAGGCGGCTGCGACGAAAGCGCCGATCGCCCGCATGGCAGACCGGGTCTCCGCCGTCTTTGTGCCCGCAGTCATTGGCATTGCGGTGCTTGTCTTCGCGGTGCATCTGGCATGGGGAAGCAGCGCGCGGGAGGCTCTGACCTATGCCATCTCTGTCCTCTTGATTTCCTGCCCCTGCGCGCTGGGACTTGCCACACCGGTCGCGATCATGGTGGGAAATGGTCTGGGCGCGAAGCATGGCATCCTTTTCAAGACGAGTGAAGCGATGGAAATGACGGGCCGTGTCCAGATCGCTGCGCTCGATAAGACGGGGACGCTCACCGAGGGCGCGCCTTGCGTGACTGACATCGTGCCCGAAGACGGTATTTCAGAGGATGAGCTCCTGCAGGCGGCATATGCGCTGGAAAAGAAATCAGAGCATCCGCTCGCACGCGCCATCGCCGATCTTGCGGACGAGCGGGGGATCAAAGCCGAGGAAATCACCGATTTCCTCATCCTCCCCGGAAAGGGCCTCACCGGGAAGCAGCAAGGGAAAACGCTCGCCGGCGGCTCCTTCGCCTACATTACCTCTTTGGCAGATACCAGCTCCCTGCGCGCCCGTGCGGACGCTCTCGCAGAAGAAGGGAAGACGCCGCTTCTCTTTATGCAGGAAGGCGTGCTTCTCGGCCTCATCGCGGTCGCGGATGTTCTCAGAAAGGATTCTGCCAGAGCCGTGCAGGAACTGCACGCGATGGGGATCGAGGTCGTCATGCTGACGGGAGACAATGAAAAGACGGCCCGCGCCATCGGACAGGCAGCAGGCGTCGATACCATCCTTTCGGGGATTCTGCCGGATGGGAAAGAAGCGGCTGTCAGGAAACTCGCAGAGCGCGGACGCGTCCTCATGATCGGCGACGGTATCAATGATGCGCCTGCCCTTACACGCGCTGACGTCGGCATGGCGATCGGAGGCGGGACAGACGTCGCGATTGATTCGGCGGATGTCGTACTCATGAATTCGCGCCTGACGGATGCAACGGCCGCCATCCGCCTCTCGAGGAAGACCCTGCGGAATATTCACGAGAATCTCTTCTGGGCTTTCGCCTACAATGCGCTTTTGATTCCCATGGCAGCGGGCCTGTATACCGGGATTTCCTTAAACCCCATGTGGGCGGCGGCAGCGATGTCGCTCTCGAGCTTCACCGTCTGCCTGAATGCCCTCCGGCTCACCCGCGTGAACATCCATGATGCAACTCATGACAAGCCGATCCGTCATCGCGCCAGCGTCAGGGAAAACGAAGCTGCTCTCTTAAAGGAGGAAAGCTCCCACTGCGCCATCATCCATGTCGAAGGCATGATGTGTGAGAACTGCGAAGCGCATGTGAAGAAAGCACTGGAGACGCTCCCCTCTGTCACCTGCCTGAAAGCTGATGCGAAGACGGGGGAGGCTAAGATCCGTTACACCCTGCTGCCCCGGGAAGCCGACCTCAGGAAGGTTCTGGCGGCGGCAGACTATCAGTATGTAAGCATTCAATTTCCAAAGGAGGAAAACGAAATGAAAGAAACAGTCAAAATCAAAGGCATGATGTGCGGTCACTGCGAAATGGCAGTGAAGAAAGCGCTGGAAGCACTGGACGGCGTCGAAAAAGCAGAAGTTTCTCATGAGACAGGCACGGCTGTCCTGACACTTTCCAAAGAAATCCCTGACGCAGACATCAAGAAAGCGGTCGAGGATAAGGACTATACGTTTGAAGGCATTGAAAAGTGAAAAGTGACTAGTGACTAGTGACTGGTGGCTGGTATGGCATAGCGCTGTCATCCGTTTTTTCCGGATGTGCACTACCGCTTCACGCTTCTTGTTTCTCACTTATTATTGACGCATCATCGATAGGTATGCTACAATACATACTATCGATATGCCGGAGTGGCGGAATGGCAGACGCACCAGACTCAAAATCTGGCGATGGCGACATCGTGCGGGTTCAAGTCCCGCCTCCGGCACCAAATGATCCGAACCTTTCTGGAAGAAGGGTTCGGATTTTTGATTGGAATAGGTACAATAGTTAGCCCCCTGGCGTACTGCCCATTGATGGTGAGTGAAAGCTCTGATCGAATGAGAAATTAGAAATGAGAAATGCGAAATGGTGGTGCGGCGCATAAGAATATAGAAGCGCCGCGGACTATAAAAAATGGCGATGCCCGAAAGTGGCATTTAGTCACCAGTCACTAGCTACTAATTCCTGCCAACCATTTTCTCGAAAGGAACGTATCATGGACATTTTATCCATCGGAGAAATACTGATCGACCTCACGCAGACCGGAGTGAATGCGGAGGGCGTGCCGCTCTATGCGGCAAATCCGGGCGGCGCGCCGGCGAATTTGTCTGTCGCTGCAGCGAGGCTCGGGGCGAGGACGGCCTTCATCGGCAAAGTCGGGGACGATGCTTTCGGGCGCTACCTGACGGACGTTCTCAGAAAGGATGGCGTCGACGTATCTGCGCTTGCCGTCGATACCAAGCACCCGACGAGCCTTGCCGTCGTCTCGATCGATGCAGACGGGGAACGGAGTTTCACGTTTTATCGGAAATCTCATGCGGATACCATGCTTACGGAAGAGGAAATCCAGGATTTCCTTCTGAGAAAGGCGCACATGGTGCATTTCGGCTCGGTGTCTCTGACGGCGGAGCCGGCCCGCGGCAGCGTGCTCTCTGCCATCCGCCGCGCGAAATCCTATGGCGCGGTCATCACCTATGATCCGAACTACCGCGCCCGCCTCTGGGACGATCCGCGGGAGGCCATCATCGCGATGCGCCAGCCGCTGCCGCTCGTGGATATTCTCAAGGTGTCCGAAGAAGAACTGCCGCTCCTTTCTGGATCGGAAGACTGGGAAGAAGGCAGCAGGCGCCTGATGGAGAAGGGCATTTCCCTCATCCTTGTGACGCTCGGGGAGGCAGGCTGCTTCTACCGGCTCGGGCATCTGACCGGTCGCGTCCCGGGCGTCCCTGCGAAAGTCGTCGATACGAACGGCGCGGGAGACACCTTCTTCGGCGCAGCCCTCTCGAAACTCTGCCGCGAAGATCTCAGCCAGCTTTCGGCAGCGCACCTCGAAGCCATTCTTACCTTCGCGAACCGCGCCGCCAGCCTCTCGACGACCAGAGCCGGTGCGATCCCTGCGATGCCTTCGCTGGGAGAAGTGGAGTGACTAGTGACTGGGGATTAGGAGCTAGGGATTAGGAGTGACTGGGACTAGTGACCAGGGATTGGGGATTAGGAGTCTCGAGCGACTGCTGATTCTCTCGTATCGTCATTTCGAGCGAAGCGAGAAATCTTTGTCATTCGCGGTCAGGCAGTCGATGTTTGGAAAGCTCAAAACGGGAAACCTGTTCTCAAAGAAACCTTCAGGCATTCCCGTTGAACCCCTTGCATCTTTTCCCCATATCATTTGACACGTATCTTTCCCCTTTCTATAATGAAAGACATGTATAATGAAAGACATGCGGCAGAATCTCTGCCGACTATCTATGGAAACGCTGATTAAATCTGACAACGATTTCATCAGTGTTTCCCTTCAAGGAGCTGATTATAATGGATATAAAGAAAACAGTCGAAGCCGAGGAGAGTTTTCTCATTTCTCTTCGCCGTCATTTCCATGAAAATCCGGAGCTGTCGCAGCAGGAATTCCAGACCATGGACTTCATCGAAAAGACACTCCATGGCTGGGGGATTTCCACCGTCCGCGTATCGCGCGGCGGTGTCTTCGGCATGATCGACAGCGGGAAGGATGGCTGGACGGTCTTGATGCGGGCGGATATCGATGCGCTGCCGATCGAAGAGAATCCGAAGAATCTGGCATGCGAAAAGGTATGCCTCTCGAAGAATCACGGCGTTTCTCATGCCTGCGGGCATGACGGTCACACGGCGATGCTTCTTACCGCGGCGAAGATCCTTTCGGCGCACAAGGACGAATGGGAGGGCAAGGTTCTTCTCATGTTCGAAGAAGCAGAAGAAATGGGAGAGCGTGGTGTCGGTCATCTGCTGTCTTATCTCGATGAGAAGAAGATCCATGTGGATGCCTGCTATGGCACGCACATGATGTACTGCCTGCCGGCGGGCAAGGTCGCGGTCATGTATGATGGTGTACTGGCAGGTGCCTTCTTCTACCGCGTGAAGATTCATGGCAAGAGCGGGCATGGATCCATGCCGAGCCTCGCCGTCAGTCCGATCGACTGCTTCAATGCTTTCTACATGGCGCTCCAGTCTTACCGTATGCGGAAAGTCAGCCCGAGAAACTGCCTCACCTATTCCTTTGGTATGGTGCAGGCGGGTGACACGCCGAATGTCATCCCTGACGAGCTCACTTTCGCCGGCACAGCGCGCTGCTTTGTGAATGAAGACGGACTTTCCTTCCGCAAGGATTTCTGGAAGCTGCTCAAAGACATCTGCGACAACTACGGCTGCACGGCAGAAATCATGGAAGACCAGTACTTCCCTGTTACGGCCAATAATAAAGAGTGCGTAGATCTGGCGCGGAAAGCCATCGCGGAGCGCGTGGGCGATGTCATGGAAGATACCGAGCCATGGATGGCTTCGGAAACTTTTGCCATCACCGAGTCTACCTATCCGGGGCTCTTTACCTTCACTGGCGCGAAAAATGAGGCGTTGGGCACCGGAGCGAACCACCATACTCCGGAATTTGATATCGATGAGAGCGGTCTCAAGGTCGGTGTCGAAGCGGCACTCGCCTATGTCCTTGCCATGCTTGAAGAGAAACCGGAGATCAAGTCCTTCCATAAGGAAGATCTGAAGCTCATGCTGGAGAGAGCGGAATAAATAAACAGGTTTAGGATTGGAGAACGCGCACGGAGAGCCCCCCTTCCTGGAGGCGGGGGACGATACGCGTGTTACATGACAAAGGTTTGAAAGCAGGGATTAGGGATTAGTGGCTAGGGATTAGGCGCCTCGAGTGACTAGTCACTGGGGACTTGAATACTACTTTGGGGCATCGCCCCATATATATTCGCGGCGAAGCCGCCACCTTCATTCCTAATTCCTAATTCGAGCAGAGTTTTCATCCACAATCAGTGGACAGCACGCTACACTTGCTAACCCTTGAACCCGTAGACCTCAGTCACTAGTCGCTAGTCGCTAGTCACTAGTCACTTTTTCTGGAGCTCCCTATGACGAATACCATCAAACTTCTTTTCCTTGCGCTTCTTACCCTCTTTGCCCTCTGGCGGACGCGAAGCCATGATGATGCCATGACATTGGTGACGGCAGGCATGGTGACACTCTGCTTCGTCCTTTCCGCGTGGCATGTGTGGAGAAATCGGAAATAAAAAGAGCCTTCGGGCTCTTTTTTATTGAGACTGAGAGACTGGGAAATATCAGAAGTCAGAAGTCTGAAGTCTGACATCCGACATCCGACATCTAAAGTCTACAAGTCTTTCAGTCTCTCAGTCTTCCAGGCTCAAAGTCTTCAAGAATTCCAGTCCGTTTCATTTCCCCTGGCTGATTTTCTGACCATCCTGTATAATGGAAAGGTAAAAAAATCTAATGTTTTAGTGACAGGACTATTACATCTGAAGGGGAAGTTTATGAGTTTGACGGAACTACGCAAATACGGGATGGGATTTTTTCTTATCGCACTTTTGCTCTTTGTTATCTGCGGCTGCGGGAATGTAGGTGAAGAAGGAGGCGGAGAGGAAGACGATCGTTGTCGGGATCGACGCGTACCCTCCCTTCAGTTACATCGACGAGAATGGAAAGAGTTCCGGCATCGATGCCGAGCTCGCGCGGGCGGCTTTTTCGCGCATGGGCTATCACGCAGAAATTCAGCGCATCAACTGGGAGAAGAAGGATGCGCTCCTTGCCTCAGGTGAGATCGATTGCATATGGAGTTGCTTCTCGATGAAGGGACGCGAGGATCAGTATCTCTGGGCCGGGCCTTACCTCATGAGCCGTCAGGTGGTGGCGGTGAATCCAGACAGCGATATCCGTACACTCGCTGATTTGGAGGGGAAAGTCATCGCAGTCCAGTCGACGACGAAGCCGGAGGGGATCTTCGCTCATCCGGGCGGGCGCATACCGGTCGTGAAAGGGATTTACAGTTTCTTTGACAGAGACATCATCTATACCTACCTTTCAAAGGGCTATGTGGATGCGATCGGTGCGCATGAGACGGTGATTGTCCAGTATATGAAGGATTATCATACGGCCTTCCGCATCCTGGATGAACCATTGATGGTGGTCGGCGTCGGCGTGGCTTTTGACAAAAATGACAAGCGAGGCATCGCGGAGGCGCTCCGTCCTGTGATCCGGGAGATGAGCCGCGATGGCACGACGGAGGAAATCCTGAGCCACTACGTGGATCAGCCGAAGAGTTATCTGGAGGGACTGCCATGATGCATAAAGTCGTGAAAGCATGCCGAAGCGAAGCGGCGCTTCTGTATCTGATGCTGATCCTGTCCCTGTTGGTCATGACGGCTGTATATATTCATTCCGGGAAATCGGATCTCGCGCGTCTCAAGGATGAGATGAAGGATACGGCCGACTATGTGCATACCGAGTATGCCATGACGAAAAAGTTCAATCAGGTGACGGTCATGCAGAGCCTGGACCGTACCATCGACAAATTGCATAATGTCCAGCGGACGCTTGCAAGAGAACGTGTACCCACGCAGGACATGCTGAAAGAGCGGCTTCATGTGCTGCGACTGACCGGACTTCTCATCGTGGATCGGGATGGACAGGTCATAGAACAGGCGACACGAGAGGAAATGGCGCCGGAGGAGTTTGTCAAGCATATCAGAAATCACGTCATCTTGGATGTCGCAGATATTCCGCTTAAAACGTATGCAGACCGGATCCGGCTTGCCGATGGCTCTTTCATTGATTTCGCATCGGGACACACGCAAGAGGATGACAGGGTGCTCATCGCCTACTACCATACGCCGGTCACCTATGCCGATGGCTACAATCTGAATCTGCAGAAGATCCTCTCCGGATTCCATACCTACGCCTCGATGGAGGTTGTCGTCGCGAAAGGAAATACCATCATTGCGGGCAATACGCAGGATCTTTCCGAGAATCGGGCGAGGTATGAGGCCATCGTCGCGGCCATCAAAGAAGCGGCTTCCCAAAGAGAAAATGTGGATGAGCCTATGGCGATCTGCGTGAATGGGGTGAATTACTATGCGTCCATGAGCAATGGCCGAAACTATTTCATCTACCAGTTTGTTCCGGGATCTCATGTTTTCAAAGACCGCACCAGACACCTCCTCTATGCAGCCATCGTATGCATCATTTTCGGGGCGATGGTCTTATGGAGCCGCCATAAGTCGGATGAGAAAGCCGAGCTTCAGGCAGAGGCGCAGGAGCGGCGCTATCAGGCCAAGCTCCTCGAAAAAGCGCGTGAGGCAGAAGCTGCCAATCAGGCGAAGACCGAGTTCCTGCGACGTATGAGCCACGACATCCGCACGCCGATCAATGGGATTCGCGGCATGATTAAGATCGCGGAGCATTTCAGCGATGATGCAGCAAAGCAGAATGAGTATCGGAAGAAAGTGTATGAAGCCTCCGGATACCTTCTGGAACTTTTCAATGAAGTCCTTGACATCAGCAAGCTCGAGTCCGGTACGATCCTTATGGAGCATAAACCCTTCGATATGAAAGAAATGTTCGAGGGAATCCGGACCATCGTAGAAAGGCAGGCGGAGGAGAGGCAGATTTCTATCACCTTCAGAAATGACTGCCGGCATGCCTGGTTCATCGGCAGTCCGCTCCATGTGAAGCGGGTGTTTATGAATATCATCGGCAATGCAGTGAAGTACAATAAGGACCGTGGCGAGGTGAATGTATCTCTTTCGGAAGAAAGTCTCTCGGAGAACGAGTCGCGCATCATTTTCACCTGCAGGGATAATGGCATCGGCATGAGCAAAGAATTCCAGCAGTAAATGTATGATCCATTTTCACAGGAAAAGAGTGACGCCCGTACCTCCTATACCGGTACAGGGCTGGGGCTTTCCATCGTGAAGCGCATGCTCGATCAGATGGGGGCCGTATCGACTGCGTCAGCGATTCCGGTAAGGGGAGCACCTTCATCATCACCCTGCCGCTCGCACTCGATCTTTCGGAGAAGCCTGAGATCGAAGAAAAGGTGAAGGCAGACATCGCAGGTCTCCATCTCCTCGTCGCGGAAGACAATGAGCTCAATATGGAAATCGCGGAATTTCTGCTGGAAAATGCAGGCGCCACCATCACCAAAGCCATGAATGGGGAAGAAGCGCTGCGTCTCTTCGGAGAGGCGAAAGAAGGCACCTACGATGCGATTCTGATGGATGTCATGATGCCTGTCATGGACGGCATTGCGGCCACGCGCGCCATTCGCGCTCTTCCGAGAGCGGATGCGAAGACCATCCCCATCATTGCGATGACGGCGAATGCCTTTGCCGAAGACCGTGAGCGTGTTCTTGCCGCCGGTATGAATGAGCATCTAGCCAAACCTCTCGATACCGCTCTTCTGATCGAGACGATCGCAAGGCTCGCGAAGAAGTAGCCTTTTGTACATGGCTGAACGAAGCAACCCGCTCGGCGAAAGCCGAGCGGGTTTTGACTTTGGGAGGCGGGTGACTAGTGACTGGTAGCTAGGGATTAGTGGCTAGGGATTAGAAGCCTCGAGTGACTAGCGACTGAAATGCCACCTTCGGGCATCGCCACCATCTATACTCCACGGCGCTTCCATATGATGATGTGCCGCACCCCCCGATGAACCCTCTGAACTTGTTGAACCCGCTGAACCTCTTTCGCACGCAATCAAAGGGCGGCACGCCCCACGGGCGAACCCTGAACCCTGACTCTTGAACCCGAAACCTTGAACCTTTATACTAAAGCCATAGAGACGAAAAGATATAACCATTTCCCAAAGGAGATTTTCATGGCAGTCAGAAGAAAAAGAGCAGTAAAAAAGAGCAATGGACATCCATTTCTGGTTCTCCTCTTCTTTATCGGCCTCGTGGTGGGCTCGGCATATATGACAGACCGGATGACGAATGCACCGACGGCGGACAATGCGAATCAGGTGACGGCGATCCGTCATATTTTCAATGACAAGGAAATGCAGGGGCTTGTCCCGAAGGAAGACCAGGGGACGCCCGAGAGCGTGAAAGAAAAGATCAAGGATATCATCAATAAAACCGTCGTCGTCGAAGCCAAAGCGGACGATGAGAAGAAGCCGAAAGATGCAGAAGTCACGAAAGCTGACGGGAAGACAGAGCGCATGAAAGAGGATGAGGCGAGAGAGACAGAGCCGACGCAGGAAGTCTTCAGCATCAGCCGTGTCGTCTCTAAGATCACAGGCGGAGAAGAGCTGAAGGCGGAAACACCGAAAGAAACGGTCGAGGCTTTTGCTTCTTCCGCAAGGACAGAGAGCGCAGTCTCTCGTGAGAGGAAATCTGCGCCGGCTCCTTCCTCCGTAAAGAAGACGGAGCCCGCAAAAGCAGCACCTGCCAAGTCCGGCAAGAGTGAAGCCCGTGCGAATGGCAGCTCCGAAAAAGCATTGCCGGCCAAAGCGGCATCCATCCTGCCGCCGAAAGAAAACGTTGGCGGGCAAGTGACCGGACGCCTCGCCATCGTCATCGATGATGCAGGGCGCGATCTGGACTCCCAGCACATCTATGAACAGATGGGCATCCCGCTCACGCTGGCCGTCATGCCGGATCAGGTGCATACCAGAGATGCCGCACTCTCGTGGCGCGCACACGGACTTCCCGTCATTCTCCATCAGCCGATGGAGTCCGTCTCGGGTATCGGCATGGAGCCGAAGGTCATCTTGACCTCTATGAGCGATGCGGACATCCGCCAGATGCTGAGGGACTCGCTTTCGCAGCTGCCGGAAGCCATCGGCATCAATAACCATCAGGGCTCGAAAGCCACCATCGATGCGAGAGCCATGGATATCGTCATGAATGAGCTCCACCATCGCGGGCTCTTCTTCTTCGACAGTCACACAAACAGCACGACGGCGGCGGACAAGGCGGCGAAGACCTACGGCGTGCCCTATGTAAGAAATGACCTCTTCGTCGATAACTCGGCCTCCGTATCTGACATCTGCGCGATGATCCAAGAGGGAGCCGATCGCGCCAAGAAGCAGGGCACGTACATCATCATCGGCCACTGTCGTCCACATACCGCCGAAGCCTTCCGCCAGATGGTGCCGAAACTCAAGGCGCAGGGGATCGAATTTATATACCTGTCATCGTTGAAAAAGTGACTGGTAGCTAGTGACTAGGGCGGCTCGTGCTAAGGAAATCGTTAGCGACGCCGCGTCTTGCTTCCTCCTTCGGGGGAGCTGCCCGAAGGGCTTGTGCAAGCGAACTTGATTTTTAGGGGCAAAGCGACGCGAAAATCAAGTGAGACGCCATTTTGAGCGCAGTGAGATGGGACATGCCAGCGGTCAGCAGACCGATTGCGCTACCGTTTTTCTTTTATCGTCATCCCGAGCGTAGCCGAGGGATTTTTGTCACTAGCGGCGAAACAGATGGTGTCACTCATCTAGGGAAACCTGCTATCCGCAGGCTTTCGGGCTTCGATCCTTCAAAAAAGCCGTCACTTCCCCGCCTTCCCCGTTGAACAAAAACTATTTTCCATACAAAGGAGCAACCCACCCATGTCAGATACACGAAATCTCGTCCTCATTTCCGGCGGTACGTCCGGCATCGGCCTCGCGGCGGCGAAGATCCTTTCTCTGGAAGGCTATGAGCCGATTCTCCTCGGCCGTGATGAGGAAAGGGGACAGCTCGCAGAGAAACAGGCAGCGGGCAGTCATTTCATCCGCTGCGATGTGACGAAGACAGAAGACTGTGAGCGCGCGGCCCAAGAAGCAGCCATGCGGGGAAAGATTCGCGGGCTTGTCATTTCTGCCGGTATCTATGCAGAAGGGCTTTTGGATAATATGACAGACGCGGATATGGAAACTATGTTTGCCGTGAATGTATTCGGCGCGATGAAGCTCGCCCGTTCCGTGATACCGAAGATGCGCGGTGCAAGGGGGAGCATCGTCTCCGTGGCTTCGGATGCCGCGCTTGAAGGAAATGTGCAGTGCAGCCTCTACAGCGCGACCAAAGGGGCGCTCACCGCGTTCACCCGCTCGCTCGCTTTAGAGCTTGCTGTCGATGAGATCCGTGCGAATGTCGTCTGCCCGGGAGATGTCGATACGCCGCTGCTGGAAAGGCAGCTGGCAGCTTATGGCGGCAGCCGAGAGGAAATGGCAGAGTGGTACCCCTTGGGCCGCATTGCAAAGGCATTTGAGGTGGGCGAAGTGATCGCATTCCTGATTTCCAAGAAATCTTCCTTCATAACAGGAGCGGTGATCCCTGTCGATGGGGGACTGACAGATTGGTGACTAGTGACTGGGGACTAGGAGACATCAGACTACCATATCGTCATTTCGAGCGAAGCGAGAAATCTTTCTTGCAGACCGCTAAACGAAGAATGTGTGAAAGCAGAAATACGTAGCACCAAGGCGTTGTTTCTGTACCGGTGCCTATGTGATACTGACAGTAGTGCAAGAAAGACTCTCGGCTGAGCTTCCGATGATGACGGCGCGAAGCGCTATCAAAATTCTGCGGCGCGTCATTATTTTTGCGCCGCACCACCATTTCTCATTTCTCATTCGATCGAGGCTTTCAAACGTAATCAAGGGACGCCCCGCCTAAGGGCTAACCCCGAACCTTCCCACTACCCACTCCCTGAGAAATACGTTATAATAAAGACAGCCTGATCCTTATAAATTACAACCTGAAAATCCGGGAAGGCCGGAGAAGGAGGGACTTATGAGTGAAGAAATGAAAAAGACACCGGTTGTCCGTGCGGAGAATGCTCCTGTCGTGAAGGAGTCGCAGCTGCCGGCGGAGAAGAAAGCTGCTGAAGTGCCGGTTGTCGTCGAAGCGAAGGAAGAAGCCCATGTCGACTCTCCGGAAGCGGATGTAGAGATCCATATCATTGATAACCGCGATGAAGAAGCCGAGAGCCTCATCCGCTGGGCGGCAGGACGCGCCGGTGTGATCGTGGCGGCTCCTGTCCTCGGGACGGTCGCTCTGGTCGCCAATGAAGTCTACATGATCGCGAAGGTCGCGAAGGTGTATGATGTCGAAGTGAACCAGACTGCGATTCTCTCCTTCATCGGTTCGCTTGGTGGGACGGTCATCGGTACGACGCTTGCGACACTGATCCCGATTTCCATCATGCAGATCCCGATCGGTGTCACCGTCACTTATGGCGTCGGCAAGGCGGCGCAGTGCTGGATCAAGGACGGCATGCCGGACGATACCCGCCCGTATCGCGCTGTCTTTGAGGAAGAAAAGGCGGCGGCAGCATCCGAAGAGAAGGAGCTGGAAGACAATCCGAAGAAAGATGAACCGCTCGGGGATGAGAAGAAGGATTTCACCAAAGAACTGAAAAAGAACTGGGAGGAAATATACCCGGAAAAGGCACATGCCAAGATGAATGAACTGGCAGATCAGCTTTCGGAATCCGTGACGGTGCTCGGAGATAAATTCCTCTCTGCCCTGAAAAAAGTCGGCGTGACCGATGAACAGATCGAGAAGGCGAAGTACACGGCCCTCGGCGCCTCGGAAATCGCTCAGGAAACGGCGGAAAAAGCGGCGAAGGATCTGCAGGCCATCGCGCGCATCAAGTCGAGAGAATTCAAGAAGAACGCGGCGAAGAAGGCGGAGGTCGTGAAAGCGCAGGCCAAAGACCAGATGGAAGTGCTCCAGCAGAAGCGGGAAGAAATGAAGCGTCAGTCTGAAGTCCAGTCCCAGCAGATGAAGCTCAAGTCGGAAAAGCTGAAAGCGCAGGCACGCGTCCAGATGCAGGAAGCGAAGATTCAGGCGAATAAGCTGAAGGTGCAGGCCGAAGAATTCAGAGAACAGGCGGAAGAGCAGGCGGAAACCGCCAAAGCCTCTGCCCAGAAATTTTCTGAAAAAGTCAAAACACAGGCGGCAGAATACAAAGAAGCCGCTCAGGCCAAAGCCGCAGAAGCAAAAGAAAGTTTCAAGCAGACTGCCAGTGAATACAAAGCCAAGATCGAAGAACGCGCCGCACAGAAGCAGGCAGAAGCCAAGAAAGAAGGAAATCCCGGTGAAAATCCTGGAACATCTGAAGAAGCTCCTAAAGCCGATCCACCAGCTGATCCGAAAGAATGAGCCGGCTCCGCATGTAGATGAGCTTCATAAAGAAGAAATCGGCGGCGTTCTTCGCCGCGAGATTTCTCCGTGGGCGCGCCGCCGTATCCATCACCGCCGAGCGAACCACCCGTGGGTGAGGGGACGGCGTGTGAAGATTTCATTCTTTGAATGAAAAGGTTCGTGGGTGAGGTTGATGGGTTCACGGTTGAAAGCAGGGATGAGGGACTGGTGGCTGGTGACTAGGAGACTCTCGTATCGTCATTTCGAGCGAAAGCGAGAAATCTTTGTCATTCGCGGTTAGGTGGGCAATGATTAGAAAGATCAAAACTGGAAACCTGCTATCCGCAGACTTTCGGGCATTGCTCTATTTATACTCTGCGGCGCTTCTATAGCATTATGCGCCGCACCACCCCTTTTGAACCCGTAGAACCCACAAAACCCGCTCCCCTCTTTTGTACGCAATCAAAGGGCAGCCCGTCCCACGGGCTAACCCTAAAACTCCCTCTTGACTTGCCTTTCCAATCAGCCTATAATAACAAAAGTTATGTAAAGGCAAGGATGAAGACGTTTCGCATGGACCTCATGCACAGAGAGCTTTCCGATGGTGGGAGGAGAGCGTTGAGGCTGCGGATGGATCACTTCAGAGCTGCGGGGAAGAAAAGCCCCGACGGGACATCGTTAATTGTACCGAGTGGCCATAAGGTCATGAGGGTGGTACCACGGGAAATCAATTCTCGCCCCTTATCGGGCGGGAATTTTTTATTTTGGTCATTTGTATGACCCCAGGAGGAAATTCGTCATGGACTACAGCAAGACCCTGCATTTACCAGAAACCGAATTCCCGATGCGCGGCAACCTTCCGAAAAAGGAACCGGGCTTCGTAGAATTCTGGCAGCAGAATCATTTGTATGAAAAAAGAATCGAAAAGAGAAAGAAAGAAGGCGCACCGACCTTCGTACTGCACGATGGCCCGCCTTATGCGAATGGCAAGATTCACATCGGCCATGCGCTGAATAAAACCCTGAAAGATATCATCGTCAGATACCACCATATGGCTGGCAATGAAGCCATCTATGTACCGGGCTGGGATACCCATGGTCTGCCGATCGAATACGCCGTACTCAAAGACTCCGGTGAAGATCGCGCAAACATGACTCCGCTGGAACTCCGCAAGAAGTGCCTGGCTTACGCAAAGAAATGGATCGAAATCCAGAAGGAAGACTTCATCCGTATGGGCGTTGTCGGTGATTTCGCTCACCGCTATGTCACCTTCGACCCGCATCTGGAAGCGAAGGAACTGGAAGTCTTCGGCGAAATGGCGAACAAAGGCTACATTTATAAAGGCAAGAAGGCCGTTTACTGGTGCACCCACTGTGAGACGGCACTGGCCGAAGCAGAAATCGAATACAAGGACAGAAAGTCTCCGTCCATCTATGTCAAATACCCGATGGTCGACGTCCATGGCCTCCAGCCGGAAGGCGTAGATCCGAGCAAGGTCTTTGCCGTCATCTGGACCACCACCCCGTGGACCATCCCGGCTTCCTGCTACATTAGCGTGAATCCGAAATTCACCTACGTCTGGGTACACAACAAGGCCGCAGATGAATACTACCTCATGAATAAGGAGCTCGCTCCGGCGTCCCTTGCTGACTGCAAAGTCGAGGATTATGAATTTGTCGGCCGTGAAATGCTGGGCTCTGAACTTGACCTTGCGAAATTCGAACACCCGCTCGCACATTTCGCTCCGGAAACCTACGGCGACCGCACCATCTATGTCCTGGAAGGCAACCATGTCACGCTGGATGCCGGCACCGGTTGCGTTCATACCGCACCGGGACACGGCGTCGACGACTTCGAAGTCTACAAGACCTATGAAAATGCCGGCAAGCTCCACCAGCCGATCATCTGCCCGGTTGATGAAAAAGGCCACATGACGGCAGAAGCTGGCGAATTCCTCGTCGGTAAGACCATCTGGGAAGCAGAAGGCCCGGTGATTTCTACCCTCGCGCATGAAGGCAGACTCCTCGGCAAGAAATCCCTGCACCATCAGTACGCGCACTGCTGGCGCTGCAAGCAGCCGGTCATCTACAGAGCGACCGATCAGTGGTTCGCATCCATCAATGATTTCCGCGACAAAGCACTGAAAGCCGTCGATGACACCCGTTTCATCCCATCTTGGGGACATGACCGCCTGTACAACATGATTCGCGACCGTCAGGACTGGTGTATTTCCCGCCAGCGCTCCTGGGGCGTGCCGATCCCGGCTTTCTACTGCGATGACTGCGGCAAGTGGATCATCACTCCGGAAACCATGAAGAAGGTCGAAGAAATCGTCGAAAAAGAAGGCACCGATGCATGGTGGGCGCATTCCGCAGAAGAACTTCTGCCGGAAGGATTCAAATGCCCGCACTGCGGCGGCACACATTTCCATAAAGAAAAAGACATCATGGACGTATGGTTCGACTCCGGCTCCACATGGAACGGCGTCCTCCGCGATCCGCATGAAGAGTCCTGGAAGGATATGTCCTATCCGTGCGACCTCTACCTCGAAGGCTCTGACCAGCACCGCGGCTGGTTCCATTCCTCTCTTCTGACTTCTGTCGCTGTCAATGGCCATGCGCCATACAAGGCTGTCCTCACCCATGGCTTCACTATGGACGGCGAAGGCAGAAAGATGAGTAAGTCTGTCGGCAATGTCGTCGCTCCGCAGGATGTCATCAACAAGTACGGCGCGGATGTCATGAGACTCTGGATTTCCTCGGTCGACTATCAGGGCGATGTCCGTCTGTCTGACAAGATCGTGAAGTCCATGAGCGATGTCTACAGAAAGATCAGAAATACATTCCGCTACCTGCTCGGCAATCTCTCTGACTTTGATCCGAAGACCGACTCCGTCGCTTATGCGGATATGGAAGAACTCGATCGCTGGGCACTGCTGCGCATGGAACAGGTCAAGGAGACTGTCCTCAAAGCCTATGATGACTATGAATTCCATGTCATGTACCACGCTGTCCACAACTTCTGCACGGTCGATCTCTCTGCGATCTATCTCGATATCCTGAAAGATCGTCTCTACACAGAAAAGGCTGACTCCAAGCTCAGAAGAAGCGCACAGACCGCGATGTATGAGATCCTGACCACGCTGGTCCGTCTCGTCGCTCCGGTCCTCTGCTTCACTTCCGAAGAAGTATGGCAGGCTCTTCCAAATAAGGAAGAAAGAGAATGGTCCGTCCATATGTCCGATATGCCGAAGGTCAATGAAGCATACCTTGACAAAGCACTCGATGAAAAATGGAAGAAGCGCCTCGCTGTGAGAAGCGTCGCTATGAAGGCACTCGAAGAAGCCCGTCAGGCGAAAGTCATCGGCCATCCGCTCGATGCGGAAGTCACCGTCTATGCGGACGGCGAAGCCTATGACGTCGTCAAAGCGATGGAAAAAGAACTCGCCGACTTCCTCCTTGTGTCCCAGACGCACATCGTAGAAGGTACAGCAGCGGCTCCGGAAAATGCGGCTTCGAATGAAGAAGGCACCGTGAAAGCAGCTGTCGCTGTCTGCACGCTCGCGAAGTGCGAACGCTGCTGGAAACGCTCGGCAGATGTGGATGCCGATCCGAAACACCCGGGCGTCTGCGCTCGCTGCGCGCATGTCCTCACCGAAATGGGTGAATAATCTTTGCCACAAAAAAAGCATGCTCCGAAAGGAGCGTGCTTTTTTTAGTGACTGGTGGCTAGGGATTAGGGATTAGGGATTAGGGATTAGGGATTAGGGATTAGGGATTAGGGTAGTCCCCCTTATGAACAAACCTTTACCACGAAAGCAGGCTGTCGATTCAATGAGTCTGCACATACCAAAAAGCAGCCTTTCGGCTGCTTTTTACTTGATATACATTTCATACACGATCTTGTAGAAGAAGATCGCAAGGACGAAGAGAATGATCGGCTTTACATTGCGCGCGCCGCCTTTCTCGAAGTAGAGCGCGCCGAGGTAGTTGCCCGCCATCCCGAAGATGCCGGCGATGATGCCCAAGGGGAAGAGTACCTTGCCATGCAGGAGGAAGATGCAGAGCGCAGCGATATTTGTCGTCGAATTGATGACCTTCGTCACACCATTCGCCTCTTTCAGAGGAAGATGCGCGATGCCTGTCAGAAGCAGCAGCAGGAAAGTGCCGGTGCCGGGGCCGTAGAAGCCGTCATACACGCCGAGGAAGAGGGCGGTCACCATGCTGAGGATGACTGTCTTTTTATAAGCGTATGGTGATTTCTCAGTGACCAGTACATTGCCGCGTGTAAGGTAAAGCCCTGTCGCGGGGAGAACGATCAGCATGAAGGTCATGAAAATCTTCGCATCCATCATGAGAGCGAGATTCGCGCCCATCGAGGAGCCGACGAATGCGCAGACCACGCAGGAGAGCGAGAGCTTCCACGGGATGAAGCCGCTTTTGGCAAATTTGAATGTCGCAAGCACCGTTCCCATTGTCGAACTCATCTTATTTGTTGCGATGGCGTTATGGACGGGGAGACCGGAGAGCAGGTAACCCGGCAGGGAGATCAGTCCGCCGCCTCCGGCGATAGCATCGACGAAGCCCGCGAGCATGACCAGCGGGCAGATGACAGCATATTGAAGAAGTGTTTCCATGGGCGGCTCCTTAGGGGTGACTAGTGACTGGGGAATCTTTTTCCCCAAGACAGTCGATTTCCTTATCATAGCACATTTGTGGATGATGGGGAATAAAAAACTGTGAGCTTACGAATGAAAGCTCACAGTTTTTTGACTAAGTAAAACAAAATGCGAGGAAAGCGGCATTTCCTTACGAAAAGCAATGGACAGAGAGCCACACTTGGGCTTTTTTTACTTAAGGAAACGCTGATTCAATCGCAGAGTCAGCTTCTACAAGAATTGTTATGCATAGCTTCGTCATAGCCTTCCTTAAATAGCTCGCTATTCGCGTCAGGCTATTCCTCGCTATGCATAACAATTCAAGAGTAAAATCTGACAACGATTTAATCAGTGTTTCCTTATCCATTATTTCAATGTATCGAGAATCTCGGCGCAGGCGCTGCAGGCCGGGCAGTCGCAGAAGCGGGCGCCCTTTTCTTTGATGTCCTTCGCATGGGCGAGGATGGCGTCGGCTGTTTCCTGACCGAAGAGTGCTTTTCCGGCGTCAGAGCCTGCAAAGCCGATCAGGCCATCGATCGGCATGATGTCTGCTTCTACTTCTTCCTTCAGAGCAGCCGTGGCAGCTTCTTCATCAGCCGTAGCGGCTGATGCGAGCCACTTTTCACAAGCGGCTTTTGCTTCCGGGCAAGCAGAGGGAGCCGCGATGAGTTTCTTTACTTCTTCGGTGAGTGTGTTTCTGATTTCTTCTGTCATAAGGATCATCCTTTCTTGAAATAACCGGATACATTTATTATACGCGCATATGCAAAGGTGTGAACATCCATGTCATATGTCCGGTCGCGGGAAGGAATGATGCCATAAGGGTATCACGGCATACTGCCAATGCCCTCTAAAATACGGATACAGTATCGGTTTTAAATAGAAACGGATATAGTCTTAATCAGCGTTTTACTGGCTCCTTTTTCGCCGCCTCCTGTCAACGGTTATCGCTTGCTCTTCCATTTGACAACTTTCCTTTTCTCCTTTATCATCGAGAGGAAAGATTTTTTTAATTGCGGGCAAACATGGGGAATGCGCATGAGAGAGGAGAATAGAAGGATGAAGGCGAGACTGAAAATTGCGTACAGCGACGAAGCCTGGAACATGATAGGTGGGATCGAAGGACGAAAGAGCGTGCCGCTGAAAGACTGCGATCTGCCAGACGCGGCAGCTGTCATCATCACGAAGAAGGATTGCGGCATCTTCAAGGATCCGCATCTGAAAGCCTTTGGCATCCCCGTATTTCTGATTGCCCGGGAAGGGGCGGAGCTGTGTGAGGACGTCTTGGGGGAGGCGTATGGCATTCTGGATCTTTCCCGGGCATCACAGGAATACTACAAGCGCCAGATCGAAAGCGCCGCAGAGCAGTATGAGGCGAGGATCCTGCCGCCTTTCTTCAAAAGTCTGATGGAGTATGTCGAGCGTGGAAATACGGAGTTCGACTGTCCGGGTCATCAGGGGGGCGAGTATTTCAGAAAGCACCCCGGCGGCCGTGTTTTTTATGATTTTTATGGGGAGAATGCATTCCGCGCGGATCTGTGCAATGCGGATGTGGATATGGGACATTTGCTGATCCATGAGGGGATGCCGCTCAAGGCGCAGCAGCATGCGGCGAAGGTGTTTCATGCGGACAAGGCCTATTTCATACTGAACGGGACATCCGGCGCCAATAAAGTGGTGATGAATGCGCTGCTCTCGCCGGGAGATCTCGTGCTGTATGAAAGAAACAATCACAAGTCCATGAGCTATGGCGCGCTCATTCAGGCGGGCGCGATTCCGATTTATCTGGAAACGGCGAGAAATCCCTTCGGCCTCATCGGCGGGATGCTGGACCACTGCTTCAATGAAGAATACATCCGCATGCTGATCGCAGAGCGGGATCCGAAGCGCGCGCTCATGGATCGCCCGATCCGTGCAGCGGTGCTTCAGCTCGGCAATTATGACGGCTGCATCTACAATGCGCGGCAGGTGGTGAATAAGATCGGCCATCTGTGTGATTACATTGTCTTTGACTCGGCATGGGTGGGCTATGAGCAGTTCATCCCGATGATGAAAGACTCGAGTCCGCTCCTCTTGGACCTCGGGCCGAAGGATCCGGGCATCATCGTGACGCAGTCGGTGCATAAGCAGCAGGCAGGCTTCTCGCAGGCGTCCCAGATCCTCAAAAAGGATAGCCACATCAAAGGGCAGAAGCGCTACGTGCCGCACAAGATCATGAACAATGCCTTCATGGTGAATTCCTCGACATCGCCGAATTACCAGATCTTCGCATCGCTCGATATGAATGCCAAGATGCAGGAAGGCGAAGCGGGCAGGCTCCTTTGGCATGAGTGCATCGTGCAGGCCATCGAGGCCAGAAAGGCCGTGCTTCGCTGCTGCAAGTACCTGCGTCCGATCGTTCCTCCCGTCGTCCATAACCAGAAGTGGGAAGAGGGCGACACGGAGAATATGGCGACCGATATTTCCTACTTTACCTTTGAGCCGGGCGGGAAATGGCACTCCTTCCAGGGCTATGGCAAGGGGCAGTACTTCATCGATCCTTTGAAGCTGCAGCTCATGACGCCGGGCATCTCGATGGAGACAGGCGAGTATGAAGACTTCGGCATCCCCGGTATCATTCTGGCGGAGTATCTCAGAGGCAACAGCATCATCCCTGAAAAATGCGACCTGAATGACATCCTCTTCCTCATGACACCGGCGGAGACAAAGACCAAGCTGGATCATCTCATCACGAAGCTGGTGCGATTTGAAAAGTATATCGACGAGAATGTGCCGATGGAGATCGTGCTGCCCTATATTTATCAAAAGTATGAGAAACGCTATCAGAATTATACGATCCGGCAGCTCTGTCAGGAGCTTCATGATTTCTATAAAGCCAAGAAGATCAATGTACTGCAGAAGAAGATGTTCCTTAAAAAATATTTTCCTTCCTACTTCATTTCTCCGCAGGAAGCGAACTGGGCGCTGGTGCGGGGCGAGGGCGAGCTGGTGCCCTTGAAGGAAATCGAAGGCCGCGTGGCACTGCAGGCAGCTGTCCCGTATCCGCCGGGCGTCCCGTGCGTACAGCCCGGAGAGCGCTGGACGGAGATCGTCATGGACTATATCCAAGACTTCGTGGAGGGAATGAATGAGCTTCCGGGCTTTACGCCGGAGATACAAGGTGTGTACACGGAGCGCATCCATGGCAGGATCGAAGCGAAAGCCTTCGTGCTGACGCGTAAGGCTGAGGAAAAGTATGGGCATCAGAGCAGCTGGTGACTTGTGACTGGTGGCTAGGGGCTAGGGATTAGGGGTTAGGAATTAGACTAAGAGACTGGGAGACTCGAAGACGTATAGTAAGTAGTGACTGGTGACTAGTGACTAGTCACCAGTCACTACTTACTACTTGCTGCTTACGATAATTCCTTGAAAGGCAGGCGGGTATGAAACTCAATTTCACGTCACTCCAGTATTTCCAAAAGACCGCGGAGCTGGAGCATTTGACGAAAGCGGCAGAGGAGCTGCACATCGCGCAGCCGGCTCTCTCCCGCACCATACGCGGGCTGGAGCAGGAGCTGGAAGTGACACTCTTCGAGCACCAGGGGAGAAATATCCGTCTGACGCGCGATGGTTATATTCTTTTGAAGCATTCGCAGAATTTTCTGAAAGAGTTCGACGAGATGCAGCAGGAATTCAAAGACTCTCGCGATCTCGCGCAGTCTACGGTGAAGCTCGCGATCCTTTCTGCGACGCAGATGATCCCGACCTTTCTGATGCAGTTCAAGAAGGAGCATCCGACGGCGATCTTGGAAATCCTGCGTCCGGACTCGCAGCAGGCGGCCGCCAAGCTGGATCTTTCCCTTTATGCGGATCTGCGAATGATCGATAATGATCACACGGTCAGCCTTTTCAGGGAAAGTCTTGTCATGATCCTGCCGAAGAATGATCGCCATGCCGATCTGCCCTATGTGAGCCTTAGTGATTATGCAGAGGCCAATTTCATCGCAGCGCCCAAGGGCTTCATGCTGCGGGAGGCGCTGGAAGCCTTCTGCAAAAAGGCGGGCTTTACGCCGCAGGTGGTGATGGAAAGTGATAATCCGGATACGGTGCGTGATTTCGTGCGAGCGGGGCTCGGCGTGGCTCTCGTGCCGCAGATGACATGGTACTCCGCACAGGAAGGGGTGGCCTCTCTTCCTATCGGAGACCAGGAGTGCTATCGCTACCTGTATCTTTCTTGGAAAACCGATGCGAAGCTGCCGCTCTCCGCTGTTCTCCTTCGCGAATATATCATTGATCACTTCTGGGAGTATGTCCGTTTTACGGCAAACAGTACCTATCCCATGGAATGATACCGGCAAAGCCGCCGGAAACGAAACCGTTTCCGGCGGCTTTTTGTTTTGCATAACAGGTTTGTTATGAATCATAACAATTATGCTTTGCGTGATGACTTGCAGTTTTGATGAAAGAGACTGAGAGACTAAGAGACTAGGAGACTGAGAGACTGAGATATCAGATATCAGTCATCTGGCGTCAGGCATCTGACATCTGATTTCTAACGTCTCCCAGTCTAACGTCTCCTAGTCTCTCAGTCTAATCTCTAATCCCTAATCCCTAACCCCTAATCCCTAATCCCTAGTCACAAGTCACTAGTTGCGCCATCCTATATCAAAACTGTTATGATATAGGGGATACGCTCCCATCACCATGCCTTTTGTGATAGAAATGTGAATTATCTTCATTTCGGCCTGTTTCAGTATTGGAAGAAATTGAGAATTTCAAGTAAGATGTATGCAGATGAAGCAATCATCCGGACAACGTGCACAGTTCGAGACATAAAGTGATTTCAAAAAATGGAGGGTTTACTCATGAAAAAGTTAAAAATCGCTTACACTGACAAAGCTCTGGAAATCTTCGGCGCTATCGCCGGACGCGAGCAGGCTGACCTCGCCCGCACCGATTTCACAGATGTAGCTGCTGTCGTTATCACGGATCAGGACAAAGACGTCCTTGAAAAGGAAATGATTGCCGCTTTCAAGATTCCGGTACTGATGATCAAGACCGGCGAAGGCCTGACCGAAGACGCACTGCTTTCCAAAGTATACCGCGTCATGGATCTCAATGAGACCGACCATGATTTCTACGCTCGCCAGATCGAGAGCGCTGCGGCTCACTATGAAGAAGATGTGCTGCCGCCATTCTTCCGTGACCTCAAGAAATATGTCGAAAATGGTTACTCCCAGTTCGACTGCCCAGGCCATCAGGGCGGCGCTTTCTTCCGCAAACATCCGGCTGGCCGCGCATTCTACGAATTCTTCGGCGAGAATACCTTCCGCGCTGACCTCTGCAACGCTGACGTAGCGATGGGCGATCTCCTGATCCATGAAGGCCCGGCACTGGCAGCACAGAAACATGCAGCACGCGTATACAATGCAGACAAGACCTACTTCGTACTGAACGGTACTTCCACTTCGAACAAAGTCGTTCTGAACGCAGTCCTGACACCAGGCGATATCGTCCTCTTCGATAGAAACAACCATAAATCCATCGACCATGGCGCACTGGTTCTGGCAGGAGCAACCCCGGTTTATCTGGAAACCGCAAGAAATGCTTTCGGCTCCATCGGCGGCATCCTGGAACACTGCTTCGACGAAGATTACATCAGAAAGCTCGTCGCTGAAAAAGATCCGGTGAAAGCTCAGGCAAAACGCCCGATCCGCCTCGCCGTCATCCAGCTCGGCACCTACGACGGCTGCATCTACAATGCACGTCAGGTCGTAGATAAGATCGGCCACCTCTGCGATTACATCTTCTTCGACTCCGCTTGGGTCGGCTACGAACAGTTCATCCCGATGATGAAGGACTGCAGCCCGCTGCTGCTCGACCTCGGACCGGAAGATCCAGGCATCTTCGTCAGCCAGTCCGTCCACAAACAGCAGGCTGGTTTCTCCATGACCTCTCAGATCCACAAGAAAGACTCCCACATCAAGGGGCAGGATCGCTACGTACCGCATAAGCGCGTGAACAACGCATTCATGATGCATGCATCCACCTCTCCGCTCTATCAGCTCTTCGCAGCACTCGATGTCAATGCGAAGATGCATGAAGGCGAAGGCGGCAAGAAGCTCTGGGTCGACGCTGTAAAGACCGTCATCGAGACCAGAAAACAGGTACTCCGCAACTGCCACTACATTCGTCCGCTCGTACCGCCGATGGTTCATGGCAAGAAGTGGGAAGATGGCAATACCGAACAGATGGCAAATGACATGGATTACTGGGCATTCGAACCAGGCGCGAAATGGCATGGCTTCGATGGCTACGGCAAAGGCCAGTACTTCATCGATCCGATGAAGCTGCAGTTCGTGACCGAAGGCATCGACGTAGAACATGGCGGCTATGAAAAATTCGGCATCCCGGGCAACATTCTCGCCAACTACCTGCGTGAAAACGGCATCATTCCGGAAAAATGCGATCTGAACGACATCCTCTTCCTGATGACTCCGGCAGAAAGCACAACCAAGATGGATGACCTCGTAGCGAAACTCATCCGCTTCGAACAGCTCATCGACGAAGATGCTCCGATGTCTGAAGTACTCCCGTCCATTTACAACGCATACGAAGAAAAATACAGAGGATACACCATCCGCCGTCTGTGCCAGGAAATGCATGATTTCTACAAAGACCGCAAAGTATTCACCCTGCAGAAGCAGCTCTTCCTCGCTGACTACTTCCCAGAATATGTGATGAATCCTCAGGAAGCACAGTTCGAATACATGAGAGGCCACGGCGATCTCGTCGACCTCACCGAAGCAGAAGGCCGCATCGCTCTTGAAGGCGCTCTCCCATATCCGCCAGGCGTTCTCTGCGTACATCCGGGCGAACGCTGGTCCAAGACCGCAGTCACCTACTTCCTCGATCTCGTCGAAGGCATCAACCAGCTCCCGGGCTTCGCTCCTGAAATCCAGGGCGTCTATGTACAGACCGGTGAAGACGGACTGAAACATGCTTACGGCTATGTTCTGAAGAAAGAATTTGAAAAATAAAGCAACGCTTCGTTGACGGCAAGGGGAGCTGGAAGCATCGCTCCTCGCGGCCATCAATGAGACACAGACAAATACATAAGGGGATCATCATGAGCAAAAGTGCAAATAAAATGAGCGTCCTTCAGCTGACCATCCTCACTGCGGTGAATATGATGGGTTCCGGCATCATCATGCTGCCGTCGAAGCTGGCACAGGTGGGCGCACTCTCTATCGTTTCCTGGCTTGTCACGGCTGTAGGCTCCATGGCTCTGGCCTACGTCTTTGCCAAGTGCGGTATGTACAGCAAAAAAGGCGGCGGCATGGGCGGCTATGCAGAATACTCCTTCGGCAAAGCCGGCAACTTCCTCGCCAACTATACCTACGGTGTGTCTCTGATCTTTGCGAATACCGCGATCGCGATTTCAGCGGTGGGGTATGCGCTGGGGTTCCTGGGAACGACGCTTGATCCGGTCATGACCTGTGCGGCGACTGTCTTCACACTCTGGCTGGCGACTGTCCTGAACTTTGGCGGCGCTAAATACACCGGTCAGGTTTCTTCCGTCACCGTCTGGGGCGTCATCATCCCATGTATCGGCCTTGCAATCGTCGGCTGGTTCTGGTTCTCGCCATCCCTGTACTCTGCAAACTGGAATATTCATAACCTGGGATTCGGTGAAGCGGCTATCAATGCGATCACGATGACACTCTGGGCATTCCTCGGCATGGAATCTGCCTGCGCGAACGCAGACGCTGTCGACAACCCGGAAACCAACGTACCGAAAGCCGTTCTCGGCGGTACACTCCTCGCAGCTGCCTGCTACATCGTTTCTACCAACATCATTTTCGGTATCGTTCCGGCAGAAGAACTGGCTTCCAGCTCCGCTCCGTTCGGCCTCGTATTCGCTTCTATGTTCGGACCGACCATCGGTCGTGTCATCATGGGCCTCATGGTTCTCTCCTGCTTCGGTTCTCTCCTTGGCTGGCAGTTCACCATTGCCAATGTATTCAAAGCTGGTGCTGACGAAGGCTACTTCCCTACATTCCTGAAAAAGATCACCTCCCATGGCGCACCGATCTGCGGCATGGTGGCTATCACCATCATTCAGTCTCTCTTCTCGCTGATGACCATCAGCCCATCGCTGAATGAACAGTTCGAAACTCTGGTCAACCTGGCCGTTATCACCAACATCATGCCATACCTGCTCTGTATGGCGGCTGTCGTAGTCATCATGAAAGCAGCCGGTCACGAAGGCAGCGAGCTTTCCAAGACGAAATTCGTCGCATTCGTTGCCTCCATCTACAGCCTGTATGCATGCTATGCATCCGGCTTCGATGCCATGACCTACGGCGCTCTGGTTACCTTCCTCGGCTGGACAGTCTACGGCTTCACCTCCTATCGCTTTGACCTGAAGAAAGCGAAAGAGGACAACGAAGCCGCAGCCAAAGGGGCGGCGTAAGAACGCTGTGTGAGAATCTGTCACTCATCTGTCGATCCGGCGGAAACCAAGAATAAAAATAATACCTTCCGCCGTGCTATAATATCTTCCTTTAATATCATCCTTTAAAAACAAAACGGTCTGCCAACGTCTAGGCAGACCGTTTTGCTTTTTATTTAATAAGAAAGTAAGAGAAACCTTGGTCACGAGTCACTCCTAATCCCTAATCACTAGTCACTAGTCACCATTTCCCCCCTCATTTGCTTTTTCTCAAAGCTAATGATATAATTTATACAGAGGTATCAAAAATACCATAAACAAAAAGCATAAAATATACAAATGCAGGCTTGCATTTTGGAAACTTTGCTTTTTCTCACAAGAGTTTTGAAAAGTCCATTTCCGATGGGCTTTTTATAGTCGAAAAATAAAAGGAGGCGAGAACGATGATGGGAATCGATGAACTGATGGATCTCACGATGTACAGCAGCATGTACCTGCTCTTTTACATGGCTTATTTCTATGTAGAAGGTGCAAACCTTCTGGTGCCGTGCCGTGTCAATGCCAATTTCAAACGCATCCTGTCTCGTTTCGCCTCTTTCTTCAGAGGTTTCATCGGCGCAGGGGGATGGAGAGTGACTGCACTTCTCTGATCTTTTAGCGTACCTGTTTTCAGCTCGCTTGAAAGAAAAGGATCAGAAGAAGCAGCAGCCGTATCGGAAGCGCTGCCTGATAGGGCAGCCATCTGACTATTTCATGCGGCGGTGAGGCGCGGACTTCGTGCCTGCCTTTGGCTCTTGATTGTGCCGAAGGATTCTTTTCTGATCGCGAAAAGAGACGCCGCAGAGCGTCTTTTTTTGATGAAATCTCTGGAGAGTGGGTTCGATGTACTCCTTAATCGAAGATATAAAGAAATTATTATCCGTGATGCTGCCGATCCTGGTCGCGCAGATCTCGACAGCAGGCATCACTTTTATCAATACCACCATGGCGGGGCATGCCGGAAGCGATGACCTCGCGGGTGTATCGGTGGGCGCGGGGCTTTTCTATCCGCTGCTGGCTTCCATCGTGGGACTGCTCATGGCGGGAACGCCGCTCATGGCGACGCTTCTGGGCGAAAAGAAACCGGAGGACCTTCCTTATGTGGTCCGCGCGGGTCTTCTGATCGGGCTTGTGATTTCCTTCGCGTTCGCTGCAGCCTATGTCCTTTTCATCGATGACTTCCTGGCGTCGCTCACGCTGGAGGCGGAAGTGGCGCATGTGGCACGCTATTATCTCATGACGATGGTGGGCGTGGTCTTCTTCATTTCCCTGATCGTCCCGCTGCGCTGCCTGACAGATACGGCAGGCTCGACGTCGACTTCCATGAAGCTCTTCCTCATGGCGCCGCCCGTGAATGCCGTATTCAACTATCTTTTCATCTATGGGCATTTCGGCCTGCCGCGTCTTGGCGGGATCGGCGCCGGTCTTGCGACGATGCTGACCTATGGATGTCTCTTTGTACTATTCCTTGTTGTCGTACTGAAGTCCTCTACGCTGAAGGGACATGAGATCTTCCATTCGATTCTCGTGAAGCGGGCCGATGTCAAGGAGTATCTGATCGTCGGCGTGCCGAGCGGACTTTCCATTTTCATGGAAATGAGCCTTTTCAGTCTGATCATCGTATTTCTTGCCCGCTATGGCACGGATACGCTGGCTGCCTACCAGATCGCGGATAACTTCGCATCGCTCGTCTACATGCTGCCTGTCTCCTGCTCGATGGCACTCACCATCCTCATCGCGACAGCTGTCGGCGCGCATGACATCCCACTTGCCCGCCGCTACAAGAAGGCCGGCTTTGTCGTGGCCCTCTCCGGAGCAGCGATGACGGCAGCGATGACGGTGCTTTTCCGCTCGTCCATCGGAAATATCTATACCAGCGACGCGATCGTCGCGTCCATTGCCGGACAGTTCCTGATCTATAGTGCAGGATGGCAGCTCTTTGATGCGATTTCCACTCCGATCCAGGGGATCCTCCGCGGTCTCAAGGATACGCGCGTCTCCTTCGCCCTGATGGTCATCGCGTACTGGGGCGGCTGCTTCCCGATGAGCCTTTTCCTTGATCATGTGGTCGGTCTTGGCGCTGACTCCTACTGGCTCGGACTGGTCTTCGGCGTCGGCTGCTCGGCTATGCTGATGGTTCTGCGCCTCGTCTATGTGGAGCGCGTCATGGATGGAGAAGCGCTGTATGCATAGGGAAATCACGCACCCTGCTGCCGTTCATGCCGTAGTGGCTTCTAATGTGAAGCAGGCGAAAGAGCTCCTGGCTTCATGGGAACGTGCTGAAGAAAAACTCGCTTCTCTGGTGCAGGACATCAAAGAAGCCGAGGTCGATATATTTATAGAAAACAGAAGGGTGCTTCCGATCGGTCTGTCTCTTCTGACGGATCTGCATTTATGCATCTCAGGCCATGCGACCCGGGCCTACATCCCTTAGGTACGATCAGGGGGATAGGGGCTGTGAAGAAATGAGGATTCATTTCTTCACAGCCCCTTTTTACTTTGCTT
>OGRO01000310.1_pt1 | contig 48281 bp, 84 predicted proteins | sample 1553451 | NCBI WGS metagenome assembly OGRO01 (sample SAMEA2580021, study PRJEB22360) | human gut metagenome | reverse complement strand
TGCGCTGAAGGCCGCCGTCGTGCTTCAGGACAAGTTGCGGAGCCTGCCGAACGTCGTGGTGTTCACTTCGGTGCAGACGACATCCGTCGAAGGCGACGGCTCGAAAGTGACCGCCGTGCGACTCAAGGACCGTGCGAGCGGCGAGGAGCGGACGATTCCGCTCGACGGCGTTTTCGTGCAGATCGGACTGTCGGCCAACAGCGACCTGTTCGACGACTTGCTGGAGCGGAACCGGGCCGGCGAGATCGTTATCGACGACTATTGCCGGACGGGCATTCCCGGCGTTTATGCGGCGGGCGATGTCTCGACGGTTCCCTACAAACAGATCGTCGTGGCGATGGGAGAGGGAGCGAAAGCCGCTTTGTCGGCTTTCGACGACCGGGTTCGCGGCGTGATCGGGTAGAGAAGAGCCGCACGGAAAGTCCGCTTCCCGCTGGCGGGGCGAGCTCCCGGATGGAAAGATTGAGCATATCGGCTGTCGAGGAGTTGCAACCCCTCGATAGCCGATACGTTTTTCGAACGCTTCGGATTTCGGACGACGAGCGAGGAGACACCGGCGGGATATCTGACTGGAATTCTGAGAGAAGGGGCGTGGACGTTCTGCTCTTCCGGCCGTATGCTGCTTTTGTTTTCTTCAGGTTTGCACAGCCCGTCGAGCTGCGGCCGCATCTTCGGACGCCGTATGTTTGGTGATGCTTTGGCGTGAATACGGTCTTTTCTGCGATTTTGTCGGGCGTCTACCGGAGGCGCTTCGAGGAGGCTCGTGCTTTTGTGCGTATGCTTGCAGGAGGGCGTCGGCCGTTCGAACATGGGTTGTGGAAAGTTCGGGAAAGGGGCTATGCGCTCGTTCGGAGCGAATATCCGTTCATGTCGTAAAAGCAAGGCGTAAGGTAACAGGGTGTAGGGGATGCCGTATCGGAGTGCCTTGTGGTGCGGGACCGTGCAACGGTCGTAAATGCAGAAACGGGTTGCGATTTATATCGCAACCCGTTTCTTTGGTGGAAGCACAGGGATTCGAACCCCGGACCCTCTGCTTGTAAGGCAGAATTCGGCGATTTTTATCGATTTTTGTCTTATTTGATCTTTTTATGTAAAATACTGTATTTCAATGCAAATATAAGGGATATTGTTTGATTTTGTTTTTGTCTATTTCTATCTGTTTCGTATGTTTGTGTGTAAATTGTGTGCCGAAAACCGAAATTTACACACAGATGCAATACTCGAAAGACGGAATAACAGTTGCTGCGGTGCTCGATACGAGACACCCCAAAAAGAATGGCCTTTGTCCGGTCCGGATCCGGGTGACCTATCAACGTCAAAGGCAGTATTATCCTACCGGAAAGGATATGACCCCGGATGATTGGGACAAGTTGCCCGCTGCGAGGAGCCGGAATGTCGTTGCGCTCCGCGAAAGCATTGCCAATAGCTTCGATATAGTGCGGAAAAACGTTGAGGCGTTGGCCGCTGGCGGGTCATTTTCATTCGATGCCTTGAATAATCGTCTGAGAAAGGCGGGAACCGATACGATAAACACGGCTTTTCGGGCCAAAATAGCCGATTTGCGGGCCAATAATCGAGTCGGGAATATGCTTGTGTATGACAATGTCCTGAAGGGCTTAGAACGCTATGCCGGCAATAATATCGGATTCGCTCGCGTCTCGGTCGATTGGGTTCGCAAATACGAGTTATTCTTGCATAACGAGGGCAAAACACAGACTACTATCGCTATACATTTGCGGACGTTACGGGCGGTCCTCAACGATGCCAAAAGAGACGGGATAATCAGGGCTGCGCAATACCCGTTCGGGCGGGGACGGTACGAGATACAGGCCGGGGAAGGTCGGAAAATGGCCCTTACGCTGGAGCAGATCGGGAAGATCGCCCGATACGAGGACGGAAGCCGGGCAACTGCAAAATACCGCGATTATTGGCTGTTCTTGTATTTGTGCAATGGAATCAATGTGGCCGATTTCGTTAAGTTGAGGTACTGCGATATTGTCGGCGGGGAAATATGCTTCGTCCGTCAAAAGACGGAGCGGACGAGCCGGACGCGGAAAGAGGTCCGGGCCGTCGTTTCGGAACCGATGCAGCGTATTATCGATTCATGGGGTAATCCCCCCACGCCGGACAGTTATATTTTTCCCGTGCTGGTCGGTAATGAATCGGCGCTGGTTCAAAAGCGCAAGACGCAGTACCTGACAAGAGCGATCAACAAACGAATGGCAGCCGTCGGCGAGAAACTGGGGATCGGTCACATATCGACCTACACGGCCCGGCATTCGTTCGCTACGGTATTGAAGCGCTCGGGGGCAAACATTGCCTATATATCGGAATCGCTGGGGCATTCCGACTTAAAGACGACGGAAAACTACCTCGCATCCTTTGAGAGGGAGGAACGCGAAAAGAATGCGAAATTATTGACTGAATTTTAGCGTTACACCGCGGATATTCGCTCGCCATTTCGGCGGGCTTTTTTATTGCATTTCTCAACGCCACATCCGCCCTTGCCCCTAAAAAAAGAACGAATACAAAAAAAGATATTGGAAAATAGGTTAATGTAAATGCATTATATGCAGTATGTATAATGTGATTGTTTGTAATTTGTTGGTAATTTTTGGCTTTTTGCCGGGAAATTTAGGCTCCCAATTCTATGTGACAGTGAGAGGCACAGGCAAGCCCAAGTCGCAGGGCACGCAATTGCCAGTGCGTTAAAACCAAAAAATAGTAAAAAATCTCACTATGGAAATCAACGATTTTGCCCCTTTCGCGGCTTTGTCGATAGGACAAGCGAAAGAAATTATTGCGGGCATTGTACACGATGCGATTTCGGATGCCAAGCAAAAAGCACAACCGACACAGGAATCACAGGCGGAAGTAATGAACATCGACGACGCTGTCGTGTTTCTGAAAGAAAACGGTTTGCCAATAACGAAAAAGTCGTTATACGGAAAGACCTTTTCCGGGACAATACCTTTTAAGCGTATCGGCAAACGCCTTGTGTTTTCCCGTAAGGAGCTTTTGCAATGGATCGAAAGTCGGACCTATCGGCCGCATTCGCAATCGGACGAAGCGTTGAGGCTGGCAGAAAGTGCACGTAAAAAGTAGGAGGGCCGGCGATGAATGACAAAAGAGAAGCCGTCCGGATGGACGGCCCCGCAACATCTAAAGGGATTCAGTATCCACTGCTGTAAAAATAGTCAAATTTCTTTGGCTTTCCACCAGCGCCGCGTATTTAATTTGCTATCCGACGGAATCCCGCGTACAATAGCCGACATTTCCGCCGATCTTCGCCTGTCAGACCCTCGGAGCGTTATTCGTGATCTGCGTCACAAAGGGGTAGTCGTTTCGGATTTTTGGGTAAAACGGAGCACGGCAGTCGCTATAAGCGATATTTTATCGAGCCGAGCGAGCCCCGTATTGCAGGAAGGGGGGCGTAATGAGTAAGCGCGATACGTTCTATTTTCCCCATGAATACAACGCAAAAGACGATCCCAAATGCGAGCGTCTTATTTGGGAGATGGGGATGGAAGGTTACGGGATGTTTTGGACGCTGTCGAAGTATTGCGGGCGCAACCCGATACACGTACCCGGTTGCCAACATCCCGATAATCGCACGGAAACGGACGAAATTTCAAATGAAATTCGCGATGCGTGTCGTTCCCCGCAAAAGGAGATTATCGAAAATAAGGCAATGGGTCCGGAATACTGTTTCTCCCTTGTGGAAACGCTGGTAGATGAGTTACGGAAGCGCAAGGCGAACATCGCGGAAAACCGTTCGGATCGGTATGCTATCGGCTGCTCGTTGGCCTCGGAGTTGAAAGAGCGCGGGCGGGCATTTTTTCACACGGTTTCGTCTCTGTCTGCGAAATACGATGCAAGGGAATGCGACAGACAATACGATCGATGCCTGATCCATTGTGACCGATACACATTGGACACGTTTTTCCGGTATTGCAAAGAGGCTTGGTTGAGGTGGTAACCAGTACAAGGGCAGGGGCGGCCGGTGAATATCGACGGGTAAAACCGGAGTTTCCGAGTTTTCCGAGGCCATTAAAAATGCGGAATTTGCGGAACATTAAAAAAAAGCCGATCTCGCCGATGCTATGAAAATATATTACTGGCGTTATTTTCCCTTTTCCGAACGTTTGAACCCTATCGGATTTGCGGGCTTGCGGGCCTGTGGAATTTTGATCGATAATGCGGCGATAGCTTGGTAAATATTATCCAACTCTTTCCGCATATCCTCCGACAGATCGCTGACCGCCTCGGCATTCTCGGCATCCGCCCTCTCCAGCAGGGCCAGTTTCGCCCGAATTTCGGATAGTTCAGCCGTTATCTGCGTCGTGGTGGTAATGTAATTACGCATCGCTACAAACGCCCGCATAATCGCCCTATTCACTCGTATGGCCGTCTCGCTGCGCAGAACGCTCGACAACATTGCGACGCCCATTTCGGTAAAGGCAAACGGTGGATATTTCGGATACTTGCCACGCCCATCGATTTCTAAGGACGCAATTTGCGACCTTAACCTGTCTTTCAATGTGTTATACTCAGTGTCCGAGAGTTCAAACATAAAATCCTCGCCCTCGAAACGCTCAATATTGCGCCTTACAGCCTCTTTCAATCGCTTTGTTTCCACCCCGTAGAGTTCCGCCAAATCGAAATCCAGCATTACCCGCTGGCCCCGTATTTCGTAGATTTTACTCTGAATAGATTGTAATTCCATGCCGTAAAGATAGCGATATTATACAAAAAGAGAAGGGCTTACACCCTTCTCCTTATAACATTCATTCTGCGAAATACAGCTTTGTTATTTTCGCTCTTGCCTATTAGGGTCATGCCTGTCTACCTCCGAAACAAGAATCCCATTCTCAGCAAAATACTTATCACGAATAATAACACCTATCATACTTCCATAGTATGCCAAAGGCTTTCCAGCATTGAATGCGAAATTTTTAAGTTTCGACACGTCCTCCGCAGTAAACATTTTTTCGCAGGATATAGTTGCTGTTTCAATACAAAATTGCTGAATATCATAAGCATTTTTCGATTTTGTACTTTCTCTAATCAAGGCATTTATATGTTCCCAATTATTGGCTATCATTTCTTGAACTCCTATTTCGAGAGCCAATTGCTTTCCTGCCTCTGTTAAACTGATCGGGCTATGAGATTGAGTCAGGGGCGTTCCTACCCCTGACTGCAATATACCGATCATTCCCTTGATATAACTTATGTCTGCCTTGATCGAATCAATGTTATTTTCCACTTTGCCCACTTTATCAGCCGATGAATTGAGATCACATCTCCATTTCGTTGTGAATTTGGTTACATAATGTATCAACCATCCTGCCAAAAAAAGTAGTCCGAAAACAAATGCAAACGACCCTGCCGGTTGATGTAAAATGCTTTTTACTATCTCGATCATGATAGCTCAATTTTCGATTGATAATAACGCTTTCGCAAATGTACAAATTGATAATTCCAAAAACAATAAAATATTTTCCCGCATTTGCAATATACAAATGCGGGAAAAACCTTCCTAACTTCCTTTATGCTTACTTGCGGATAACAGAATGCCCATTGCAGCAAGCAATTTGAGCATATCCTTTCTAAATTGATCGTCTTCGAGAAGTCGTCTCACGACTTCTTCGGCCGTGAATCGGTAAGAAGTCATTGAATAGGAGCTTGACGTTTGACCGAAGGCACGACTTCGAACAGTCGGGCAATGAAATCGAGACCCTTTTGAGTCACCAAAACTTTAATGACTGTAAATCCGTCGTGACTATTTCGCTCGATAAACTTTTCCTTGAGTTCGAAATATCCTCTGTTGATATACTCCTGCTTAGGCTCGTTCCGATTGCAAAAGAATATGCCTTTCTCGCGCAGCTTTTGAAAAAGAGTATTACAACCGAATGGTAATCCGAGTATCTTGGCCGACTGCCCGACATCGATCTTCTGATCTGTGTCGAGAACTTTATCCATCAGTTCCGCTTTAGGTGTAAGAGCAGCTACTTTTTTCTCGGCCTGCTCAAGCTGTTGTTTTTGTCGATTTATCGTCTCATTGGCAACCAGCACGGCTCTTGCCATAATCATCTCAGGTGTATCGTCCACTTTGGCCACCATGTAGCCGCCAGTTTTGCGAATCGCCGGCAACACTTCGTCACATACCCAATCCTGAAACTGTTCCGCTTGCGGAAGCTTCGAGCGCATGACGAGACGGTACACGTCGGATTCGGGAATATAAGACACTTGCTGGTTCCCGCTTGTAGTAGGGGTGTCGCGTTTTACGACACCCTTACAATGCTTGGAAATAGCATCACGAGGGTTGGCATATCCAAGAGCTTTCGCAACATCATTTGCCCAAAACATAGGCTTGTCGCCGGTCATAGCAACTCGAACCCGTCCGAATCGCTCATTATTGAAAATTTGGACGCTATTCATGGCCTACCTACTTTGAAAGGGTAAATACTTTGGAGCGGTTACGAAGTGCTTGCGGGTCAATTGAAGATTTACGCTGATCGAACGATAACAAACACCTTAACCGCTCTTTATTGCCGGCATTCTCTTCGAGGATGTCCCAATACTTGTGCATTGCCTCATTATAGGCGTTCTCCCAGTATTCAGTACGTTCTTTGAAAAAACGAGCAATAGTACTGCTCTCATTTAGTTTACCTTGTAGCTCGGTGATAAGGGTGCGTAATGTCGCAATTTCTCTAATGAGAGAATCGCGATTAGCAGATTTTGATACGTTTGACATAGCTTGAATGATTTTAGCAATAAAAAACTGCGCTACGGGTTGCTAAAGTTCATTCAAGCTGAAACTCCGAGGGTATTTCTACTCCTCGACCCGGCGCAGTAAATTTCTTTACCTAATATGGTGGCACAAAAAACGCTGACATGAAGTCAGCGGCATCTGTACCGCTTGAATGATTTTAGCATTACAAATATAGCAATTTTTTTTAATTACCAAAAAAGTGATTAAATATCATTTTCCCAGTACTCAGTGCGACCCATGAAAAAGCGAGCAATCGTATCGCTCTCGTTTAGTTTGCTCTGAAGCTCAGCAACGAGAGCGCGTAAAGTCTCAATTTCTCTGACAAGAGAATCTCGAGTCGTTGATTTTGAATGGTTTGTTTTCATTATGAATAGCTTTTGTAGGCGTAAAATCAAAAACGGTTACGCCTTTCCCGTTGCTATTCACCTTGACAGGCAGTGAGGGCATTAACCACATCACACGGGGGTACGTAACCGTATATTTTTAAAACAAGCACAAAAAATGCCCGCGCATAATGGCGAGCCTTCGCACGCCTGTCAAATGAATAGCACTACAAATGTAACTATAAAATCTGAAAAACAAAAATCTCACATTGCGTGTATGTCGCGCAATAAAATGCAATATCATTTGAAAAGCCAATTATTTTTTTGATATTGCATTATAAACATTAAAAGCTCAAACAAAATAAATTAAAATGAAAAAGATATTAACCACAACAACAGACACAATAAACGGAAAGATATTGAAATATATAGATTTAGTATCTACCAATATTGTATTAGGAACCAATTTATTCTCCGATTTCAAGGCATCGTTAACAGACATTTTCGGAGGTCAGTCTAAAACATACCAAAAGAAAATGCAAGAAATCTATAAAATAGCTATTGATGATTTGCAGCATAAAGCTATATCATTAGGGGCAAATGCAGTCATTGGAGTAAAAATAGACTTTGATGAAATATCTGGAAAGAATATGTCTATGTTTATGATGTCGGCTATTGGAACAGCTGTTATAGTAGAAGCTGACAATATGAAATTAGTCGAAGAACGAAGCGAAAGTGTTATATCAGAAGAAGCATTGGAACAGGCAATAATCAAAAATCGAATTATAAATCAAGTACAAAAAGGTAATAGAATAAATGAAAGTCAATGGCAATTTTTATTAAACAATCCTATAAATGGGATTGCCAATGAATTACTGGACATGTATTTAAAAGCAAAGTCTGTCATACCAACGTCTTTAACCAGTGGTCAGGAATTGATCATTCGCTTTATTGAATCATATTTTAGCTCCATTGATAAAAAAGATGCATGTGCTGTATTATATTCTAAGGTTTCTGACAGCATTATAAACGTATCAGATATAATTATCTCATGTAGATTATTTGATCCCGAAGCAATAATGAGACTTATGCATAAAGGTGATTATATTGCAGCCATACATTGCTTGCCCGCATCTAAAGAATTTTACACGAAGCAAGATATTTCCCGAATGAATGAAATTTTAGAATTATTTGAAGAAGCTCCCGATAAAGGCCGAATTGAAAAAGTAAAGGGAATGATTTCTAAAGCCAAAGAACGATATATATGCCCACAAGGCCATCTAAGTGACGTCAATAATGTTTACTGCCCCAAATGCGGAGAGAATATAAAAGGTTTTCAAGAGAAACATGTTGATATAATAAGCAAATTTAAGACGAGAGTTGATACTCTTGTAAAATTAATTGAGGAATAAAAACGGCAGCACTAAAAAACAGACAGATTATAATCAATTGAGGCCCGCAATTAAGCGAGCCTCTTTCGTATTGTCGATCAAATCTTTTTATCTCTGATCTTGACGACGTCCTGGAAATTATAGAGCCTCTCTTTGTAGACTGGTATTCCGCACCGACTCACTTTACTATTGAACGCCGTGTCGGATTTACGAGTGATGGCCTTTGCCGTTTCGTAGTCTACCTTCACATTCAGGAACTGGGCAAGAACATCGCGGCCTTTGTTCAGTACGTCCATTGTCACATGCTCCATCGCGCCCTGCTCTTTCAGCCTGCCGAACATTTCGATTGCCTCGAATATCAACTTGAAAATTTGCCTCAGCTTCTCAATGTCCTCCGAAGATAACTTTTTGATTTGGTCCGCCTCGAGATTCTCAACCATTTCTGAAACATTCATATCATTCATCTGTCGATTGCTTTGATTTGCGAGGTCTTCTGAGCCGTCTGTCTGCCATTCGGTATTTGGCAGTTCGCCTCTTCATGAGGCGCAGCATAATCATCAACTGTTTCCGGGAATAATTGATGTACACTTCCGAGTCGTCATAAACGCCTCCCCTGCGTTTTTTTTTAGGTCCATCCATGTCATACCGGGATTTAATTACTATCTTTGAATTGGCGGAATCAAAGGGCGGGGAATCTTCGGATGAACCGCTTTTTTGTCAGACTATTTTATGCGTCTGACAATGTCGGTAGTTCTCCTGCCATTTTTCCAACAGTGCCGGGTGTTCTTTCAGGTACTCTTCAGTTTCCGATGAGTCAACCATCACGATACCGGCACAAATCGAGGACTTTATGATCTTTTTTCGGATCATTTCCCACACCCTGATTTCAGCAATGTCTAATCTTTCAGCCAGTTGTTTAATTGTCGTCATATCTCGTGAATTAAATAATATGTTTTGTCACCCCTAAATACTCGTCCACTTTCTCAATAAATCGCTCAATATCCCGAACTACGACACACTTATTGCCGGCCATTTCAGCCCGTTTCAGCCATTCTTTCTGTGCCGGCGACAATCTGCCCGTCTCTGTCTTCAATTCAATGCAGAGAGCCCCGAAATGACCGCGAGGAACCAACAGAATCAGATCGCTCACCCCGGCAACCGTTCCCTCGGCTTTCATCCGCGCCGCCTCGATCCGGTTCCGTGAGCCGCCGTTCGGAACTGCGAACAGCAGTCCTCTATACTGAGGATACCGCATCGCAAACCACCGCACGCACGCTATTTGCAAATCGCTTTCCCTATGCCTCATTGTAGAATATCCTTTACTTTTATCGCCATTTCACGGAAAATAGGGGAGGTGTCGTATTCGGCTTGGTAGCGATTGATCAGGTAGCCAATACTCGCACGATCCCGGTGAATTGCCTGTCCGATCTCTCGGGCCGACACTCCGCGTTTGTGAATCTCATAGCACAGAATGATCCGCGCCAGAACTACCGGTAGTCTCCTGCTACGAGCTCGTATATCCTCCAATCCGAAACCCGTCGCCTGTTCGACGGCTGCGGATATACGCAGTATCTCTCTTTCAAGAATCGTCATCGTCCCAATGCTTTATTGATTGCCTTCTCGGCCTTTGATATGGCATCCATCCATTGCCCCCTTGTTGGCATAGCCGAATCAATCCCCTCCTGTTCGCAACTGTGGAGGAAAACAAGGTTTTGCAACGCTTCCAGCATTTCCGGTGCGGCAGCGATCAGGAGGGCATTGGCCTCGGACTCTATTTTAGAGTCCGGAATTGCACACGCCACAAGTTGTTCTTTATCATCGATTACATCGATAATCCAATTTGAGGAGCCGTGGTCATAAGTGGCAAACCATGCCCCCGGAGTGCCTTTGAATTCTGTTTCCATCACTTCACCAGTTCAAACTCGATTCGCCAAACAAAAGGATTTCTATCCCACGTTCCCCGTCCCGACACCTTATCTATCAGCGAGGCGAAGGCTTCGCGGGGAGTGTCGAACCCGTTGTCTTCATTCCAATCATAGTCATAAAATTCTTGTGGTGGGAACTCGGTGTCGCCATAATCCCGATATACCCCCTCTTTCATGCAATCCTCCTCCGAAATATCCTGCAACCGCTCAATCCGAAGGTCTCTAATCTGTATTTGGTGGGGCATCAGATCAGCCTTAACAAACATTTTGTTATCCCAACCTTTTGACGCAAGTGCGGTGGTCTGATAATCGTGCTCAATCACTCCATTGTTGGGGTGCAAGAAGCTATCATATCTTTGAGCCACGGCCACGATCTCTCCAACATTGTATCTTGGTTCAATTACCTCCCAACCTCCATTCTCGGTATAGCCATACATACATTCTTCAAACTCAATACATGGCTGCCACCACCGTAGTTCTTCGTACTTACCCTGCGGATCAACAATCCGCCTTGTCACCGTCTTTCGACCACTGATAACTGCCTTCGTCAGGCCGTACCGGTCGTTAAACATCATCTTTTTCATATTTCGTCTATTTTTATCAGGTCCGCATTATCGTAGATGTTACCTACAACCCACATTTGATACGAATCGCCAAAACAATCAGACAGATCGAAAATATCCGTATCTCCGAAGTTCACGACAAAACCACTGTCTCTCCATTCGACGACCCCCATGCTTCCAAATTTGTCGGTAAGGATATCTGCCTCATATACATCCTCTCCGTTCTTGTCTTTTCGCCCCGTGTACTGGCCGACGGTGGGCAAATCGACTTTTTCATATACATAGTCGGGATCGTTAAGTTCGTAGGTTAAAATGTAAGCAGTGTTTTTATCAAGTGTGTCTGTGTCAGGGAGGTATGATCCATATACCCACTCGCCAGTGAATAAGCGTTTACCTCTGAAAAGTATTTCGCGCATGATTTACAATTTTTGTTAGTTATCGGTTTTAGATTTCTGAATCCCCTTGAGCACCGCTTGCGCCGGGATAAATCGACCTTCCTTTTCTGCGTCAACCGCCATTGCTCCGACGATTGCGAGGTCCATTAATTCGGAAGGCGATAAAGTCTTCGCAAATTCTGGTACAGTCTTTCCATCGACGTACCTTACCCCATTGCGAACCTCGCATTCGTAAACCTTCCCTGAAATAGTTATTTTCCCTTTCATTCTCCCTGTTTTTGATCGTTACGTTTCAATTTAATGTTGATAGGCCCGACAGATTCGATTTGGACAAAAGGCTTATACTGAGACACCAATGTGGCGATAAGCGTGGCAACATCTTCTCTATCATCAACTTGAGAATAAAAAGCATTACCGTCTTCGTCTTCTGCAAAAACATATATTTTCCGCATGATTCTCACTGTTTTTCGCCTTTCGGCTGTTCGTGTCTTATCGGGTCGGGTTTATCTAATCCCGTTAAATCACCGCATTCCGGGCAGGCCACGTACCAGATTTCCGAACCCTCCCTCTGATCGTAATAGATTTTTTCTACGTCTTTCCGCTCAAACTCGAACTGGCAGCCACAATTGCAGCATTTTCTCAAAAAGATGGCATTAGCGTATTGCTCGCCGTGTCTGATTATCCGTTTCATATTTCATTCTTTAAAGTGTTTAATGTTTTTTAAAGGTTTTGTTGTCAATGATCATTCGCACAACCCATAATAACTCATGCAACTCGTGGCCGTGTCGTCATCGAACAAGGAGCCCGTCGCGTTCTGCCATTGGACGTAGCGCACGACATCTCGGATGTCAGGGTACTTGTTACCGCTGATGATCGCGCGGGATGGGATCATGCCCGGAGCGAAAAATGACGAATTAAACTCCGTTTCAAAAGCGGCTATTTGCTCGATCCGCTCCGGGGATTGCCGGGCGATGTTCAGGATGTCCCGCTTATTCGCCATCACGCACGGCCAGCACCCGACACGCTTATAGCCCATTTTGTAGAGGGGATTCGGTTCCAATCCTGCGGCGAGGATGTAATCTATCACTTGCTGGGCCGACCAGTCGAACACGGGACGCAAAAGATCGTCGGCGAACTGTGCCCGGAATGCTCGTACCTCCTTGCCCCGATAGGTATGCTTTTTAGGCTTGCCGTTTTTGTCGCAACCGTAGTGCTCGAAGTAATACTTGAAATACGTACATTGGGCCGACATCTTAGCTCGTGCCGGGGATTCTGCTCCGCGTATGCCCTGAATCATCAGCATATTGTCCTGAACCTCATCCAGCACATAATCAATCGTCGGTTTGGTTTTGAGTTCTATCGTGCAGAACCGCGCCCGCGTCGAGGGCCAGCGCTTTTTCTGCCGTGCAAGATCGACCATACCTGCATACTTCTTCGACTTCAATGTTACCAGATCGAGATGCAGCTTGTCGGCGATGCGATGGATGTATTCGTAGGTTAGTGGGTGTTCCCACCCAGTATCGCAGAATACCGTCGTGAAATTATTGGTGATATGTTCGCGGGTCCACAACAGCGCTGCAAGGCTGTCTTTTCCGCCGGAAAAAGTAACTATGACTCTCATATCTATCTGTTATTCTTTGTCCCGCACGCAACGCACGCTGAAGCCGTTGGCGCGATTGCTGTAGTTCAGCGGGTTGACGTTGCCCGAGTAGAAGTAGAGGTAGCCCGCGTGGTTGTTGCCTCCGTAGTTCGGCGACGAGGACCAATAGTAGCCGAAGGAGCTCGTGTAGGCCAACTCGCCGCTATTGTTGCTGCGCAGGCCCGCAGCAGGCAGGAATAACGAGCCATTGTGGTCCGAGTCGTGATTACCTCCGAACCAACGGCCCTTGCGCTCGTCGTCCCAAGTCGAGCCGAGATCGCACAATTCTTCCCATTCCTCCCGGGTCGGCAATCGCTTACCGACGAACCACGCGGCATCCATTGCCTCCTCCCATGTGTGGTAACGGCGGCCGTCCTTCGCGTAACCGCCTATGGCCAAATTCTCTGTGTCCCACAAGAGCCCGCAAAGCTCGATAGAGTCGGACTCGGGATCGGACACAGAATCGGCCGCAACCGGATTCTCCTCCTTCCATTTAACGCCGGCAATGAACCCGTCTTTCCATACGTTGCGGATAATTTCATCCAGCATGTCTTTGATTGCCGGATCGTAATCCTCTAAACGATGCGGGCACGCTGCCTCGGCTACTTCACGTAATGTTTTCATAATCGTCTCAATTTTTCAATTTCCCTATTCTTGTCATCGATCACCTTGCGGGCTATTTCCTCGCGCTGCTTCGACTCGTCGAGGCATATTTTCAGTTTGGCTATTTCTGCCTTCAGTTGACGTATTTCCTCTTGGTATTCGTTACCGGCCCCGTATCTCCACTCGGGAAGGGAGTCGTCTGTTTGTAGGTAGCTCATACCTAATCCTGTCATCAGTTTCATATCATTGACTTAATTTCTCGTAAGCGTTGTAATTCTCCTTCGATAATTTAATGTCACATAATGTCTTGTACATTGCTTTTTGTTTTTCATTATTTTTTCATAAAGCACATCCATATCGTTTTCCCATGTTTGGATGTCGGGTGTCCGAACAACGGTTTATAGGGGATGATGTCCAATATTTGCCGAACTTTTATCTGAGCTTCGTTCCATTTGAATATCAGAATTCCTTCCGGCTTCAAGACCCGCATACATTCATCGAAAGCAGCACGTATATCCGTTTCCCAAGTAGGAAGAAGCATTCCGTATTTCTGAGCCAACCATGACGTGCTGCCTAATTTTCTGAGATGCGGCGGATCCAATACAACCAGCCGGAACGATTCATCGTCGAAAGGCATAGCCCGAAAATCTCCGACTATGTCAGGATCCACCTTGACACGACGCCCACAAGCGATGAATTCCTCGCGGCGAATATCCATAAACAAAGCTTCTGAACAACATTTGTCGAACCACATCATGCGGGCTCCGCAGCATGCATCGAGTATCTTTTTGTCTGTCTTCATTGCTTTTCGTATTCATTTATCGTTTCGAAAATCCGCAGCGCTATCTGCGGAACTATGGCGTTGCCCGGTGCGCAAAACGTATGTTTAACTATGGCCGACCTACATCCAGCCAGTCCGTCGGGAATCCCATAATCATCAAGACAAACCGGTAATTCAGAATCCCACGGAAGCCCAGTTTGAATAACTGCTCCGGCAAACCTCCGGCAGACCGGTGCTGCCGGCGTGCATACATTGGTGAAGAAAGATTGGCCCTCATGTAGTCGGATGCCACCGGGGTAAGCAACCATGTAACACCGCGCCCGGCGGTGCGGGGCACCGACTTCTGACGCACTTGTATCCCGCCATTCTGCATTATACCCCAACCCGGCCAAACTCTCAAGGATGAAGGCGAAATCACACCCGTCATTGACTTTTCTAATGTTGGAGACGTTTTCCGCAATAACATACCGCGGCTGGATTTCCCGTATTGCCCGGAGCATTTCAGTATACAGCCCCGTGCGTTCCCCCTGCAAGCCGAGCTGTCCGGCTCCGTTCTGTTTGGCAATACTCGCATCTTGGCACGGGAATCCGCCGGTGAGAACGTCGATACGGTCTCGCCAAACGGTAAAGTCAGTTGTTCGGATGTCTTCATATTGCACTGCATTCGGAAAATGGTATTTTAGAACCTTACGGCAAAACGGGTCGATCTCGCAGTTGAACACGTTAGTCCAGCCTGCCCATTCTGCGGCCAGATCGAAGCCGCCGACACCGGAAAAAAGAGACGCGTGGGTCATGGCTTCAGTTTGTAATGCCCCCTGTCGTTTCGTATCAAGACCCCCTTTCGTACCAGTCGCAAGCAGATAGGGGAAGCCCAACAGCTATGGTGCGCTCCTCTATATCCGAAGGTTCGAGCGTGTTCCAAACCTATTACCGACGGGGACACATAATCTTTGTCTTTGAGGTAGGCTATTATCCACTCCTCGTTTTTCGTCAGTTTCATTTCTTCCAAGTTTTTAAAGACGGATTCTATAATATTTCACGCCAGCCGACAACATATTCATCGTCATTCTTAGCATCATCGGTAAATATCAACCCGCCATCTGTCACCCATACGTTATCTATCTCAATATTACCAAGATATATCTTCTCTCCACCTACACAGAACACTTTTATCAATACCGACACGCCGTAAGGCGGACGGTTTTTCGGATCATTCCAACGAGTCAATTTTTCATATACCCTTTCTTCTGCCTCCCGCTCGGCTATTTCGACAGCTTTCCGAGCATCTTTCGGCCATATCATCCATTCAGTTTCTCCTGTTTCCCAATTTATTTCAACCTCCTCGCGGTTATTTTTTAAATACTGCTTTGCTTTTTCGCTTTTCATGGCTCAATCGTTTTTACTCCCCAATTTCTTCATTGCGTCCTTACATATAGCCACGACGCACTCGCACTGAAATTCGTCGAACATGCCTATGTGGCATACTTCCGGCTCGATACCCATTTGTGCGGCCAGCCATCGGTAAGCCTTGTTCCGGTTCGATATGCCCGGAATGAATTTCGGCCATATCCGGTTGATAAGCGGTGTACGGGAAATCGGGTCGAAATAGTAATGAGCCCGTTTTTTCCACTCCCGGAGCGACCGGTTCGCCAGTCGGCCGAGCGCCTTGTCCGTACCCCGATGAACGCCCACGTAAGCGTCGCACTTGCGGCACAGGTAGATCATCCCGTAGCTGATCCCGTGATAGACGGCAGCGCTATCAACATACTCCGTCGGCTGTCCGCAGTAAGGGCAGATTTTGCCTGCCATAATCAAAGTCGTATCATAAAATCGTCGTCCCATATCAACATATCGGTTTTGATAACATAATTTGTCTATTCCCTGAACCTTCGTATTCAGCCTCGAAACGTTCTTTTGTTTTGAAATACTCGACCAATTGTTCTCGATCCATATCAATGGTGTTCCTGTCTTTATTCCGCACCCCTTCTTCGGAGTATTCCGACTTTTTCGACAGCTTAGAACTACTGTATGACAATATCTGAGAATCCAGTTTCATAATCACAAATGTTATAGTGCTTTAAAGTATCTATCATTGATAGTTGGTCCACCCGTTATTCTCCCCTCGAGATATAGTTTGACACACTCGGAAAATATCTGCGAAGGCGGTATCCCTGTTTCGGGGAAAATATCTCGAATCATTAGCGCATGAGAGGGTACAATCCTCGCCTCAGTCTTGCGACGCTCAATTTCCCGGATCGCTTCATATACTCTTTCAGAAAGGGGTGCCTCGCTTGGGTTCATTGTCGTAAAGCTTATAGTCCGTTATACGAGTCATCGAGTGATTATGTCGGAAGGGTATTTCTTCTGTAGCGCCATTACGCTGCTTGGCGATATTGACGATGCCGAGGTCCCTCGTACTGACATCTCCCTGAGAAGTAGGCCAAGAATCGATATTGTAATAAGCCGGTCGAAAAATGAAGCCCACAATGTCGGCATCTTGCTCGATAGCACCCGACTCGCGCAAATCCGACAACATCGGCATACGGTTCATGCCTCCCCTTTCTTCGCACTTTCGGGACAATTGAGAAAGCAATACGACCGGGACATCCAACTCTTTGGCAATAATTTTGGCCTGCCGGCTGGCTTGGGCGATTTCTTGCTCCCGATTACGATTACGCTGGTCTGTCGAAGTATCGGCCAACTGCAAATAATCGATGAAGATGATTCCGCAACGTCCTCGCTTCTTCATGATCTTGCTATGCGAACGAATGTAGCGCATCGATACCACCGGATTATCATCCACATATATCGGCAAGTTGCTTAACTCGGCAGACGCACGTTCCAACTCTTTCCAATCCTCTGAATCCATCTTGCCAGACCGGTACACATCCGAATCGACCCCACAGACTGCCATTAGCAACCGATCCGCTATGGATACTCCGCTCATTTCGAGCGAATAGATACATGGCGAGTAACCGGCAGCGGCAGCCGTTCGGGCGCTGTGAAGCATAAAGGCCGTCTTCCCCATACCCGGGCGGGCAGCCAGAACGATCAACTCCCCACCGTGCCAACCGGTTGTCAGTTCGTCAAGCTGCACAAGTCCCGTAGGAATACCTGGAGTCATGCCTTGCTCCGCCAACGCTTGCCTTTGTTCGGCATCACGCATGCACTCGTTCAACAGTTCGCTGATATGTCTTGCGCCACGTCCTCCGGCAACGGACATCGAAATACGGTCCATGCCCGAATTGAACTCGTCTATGATCTCCGACAGATCCTCCTCATTGCGTATCTCATTCAGAGCTTTGGTAGCTACGGTTATCAACTGCCGTGACAAATACTTCTCTCGGACTATTCTCGCATGGGCAACTACGCCCATCCCCGATCCTACCAGCATCGTATAGCCTGACAGAATAGCCGCTACGTTCTTCGATGCGAGCTCCTGATCCCGTTTGCATCGTTGCGAAACGGTAAATAGATCGATCTGCTCACCGCTGTCATACATAGCCCGTATCACACTGTACACTTTCGCATTGAAAGGCTCGTAGAAACTATCCGGAGTAAGTTCGGCGACCACTTCGGGAATAAAGCCCGGCTCCAGAAGCAAAGCTCCGATTACGGCTTGCTCTATTTTGGTAGCCTGTGGAATAACAATATCGTCAATCATAGTAATTTCAATGGTTTACGAGGCACTACTTCCTCTTTTGTCGTTTTACGTTTTCGCTCCCACGTTCTCACGGCAGCCTGCCAATTTTTCATTTTGTTACTACCTACCATCCAACCCTTAGACTCGTAAAAATCCATGAATGCTGCCGGGTCAATGCCATTGTTTCGAGCGGCACAATAGGCTGCCACCTCTTCGGTCCGAGGTGGACGAAACCGTCTACGGAAAACCGTTTCGTCCACCTCGGCCGGCGGCCCCGGCGACTGCGTAGAAGATTCGGATGGTATAGGGATATACCCCGGCTCTGCCGCTGAGCGAGGCCCCGCAAGGGCGGAACCGCCCGCAGCGGGGTTCCCCCCGACGGGGGGACTATAGGGGGGTATATATTCTTCCTCTTTCTTCTTCTTTGTACGGGTCGGTGTCAGGGCAGTGTACGGGTTTTTCGGGGGGGTGTTCGGAATAGTGTTCAACACAGTGTCTTCCAATGGATTGTAATACTCGTAATTACAAAGAGTTAAAATACTTTCCCCATGTTCGGTTCGCCGTTCGATTTCGTGTTTTTGTATATGCTTATTGATGTATCGCTGCGTCTTTTCGACACTCCAGCCCCAACGATCGGATAAGAATCGCAAACCCGCGTGTATTTCGCCTCGTTTAATAGTTATCAGGCGACCGTTAGGTAGTTCTTTCATTGCTGGTTCCGCATCAAATCGTGCCATCTGAATTAAATCGAGCCACGCTTCTGACAGACTAAAGGTGCGTTGCTGCGACCAATAAGCATTTGTGAAGAACTTTCTATTTAATCGAATGAAACCGTCCATCAACCTTTCAATATCCCGTTCTCATCAATCTCATATTCTCTCTTTCGTAGGACAGGAGCGACCGAACGTGATCGGCCTGATGCGTACAGGTCGCATTGAGTCTGTCCAGCAGGTCTACCAAATATTTCTCCTTGGCCGCTATGCTATCCACCAGCGCATTTTGAGCTTTGGCGGACAAAAAGCCTCCTTTAGCCAGCTTGACAACCATATCAGCGACCTCCGCACCCTTTTTCTCATTAAGCAAAAGCTTGGCCTCGGCGAGCATCTGTCCTGTACGGGCCATATACACATGGAGCGTTCTAAGCCGCTCGTTGATCTGGGCCGGATCGCACGGACACTTCTGTTCCGCGTACCGCTGATACTCCTCGGCTTCAGACAGTAGCTGTTGCAAGGTTGCCATAGTCGGATAGCTTTAACCGGTCCGGATATACGAGGTTCTTCGGTCTGGGATTCGGATTCTCCAAATCCCATATTGCCCGCACATGACGAAACGAGGCGAAATGTTTCTGACAGTTCGTGACCGGCACAAGCTGCCAGCCCGCCCCTTGTATTTTCCCCTTGCCTCTCTCGGTACGAGTCTTTGCGTTCAGATGAAGAATGCCCGTCTTTTGGATGGGAGGAAATTCGCCCTTGTTGATCTCATTAAACATCGTCGTATAGGTAGCGGCTTGAATATGGTGCGTAGCGTGTACATAGTTCGACGTTTTCAGATCGATCAGCCACAGCTTGCCGAGTAACCGGCAGACCATATCCACCGTACCCGCTACTGCGTACTTATCGCATACGAGCGTAAACTCAGAGCTTATGATCTCGGGCTGAAAGTGCTTGAAAAAGTCGATGAACCGGTTTATCATCTGCCACTCGCGCAGCGTATATACGCTGTCGTCCCATAATACTTCATCCCCTTGTTGCAGCTTATCGATAGCCTCGTGTACCTTAGAACCCGTGTCGGCGGCAGAATTAACGATTATATCCGCCTCCTGCCCATTACGCTTGAGCCACTCGTTGAACTCCCTGCCTTTCGGGTAAAGATCGAGTACCGTCGTAACGGACGGATAAAAATTGCCATCGGCCGTTTTATAGAAACGTTCGTCGCAGAATGTAATCTGCTTAGCCGACGGATCGTGAAATAGTCGTCTCATAGTCGTCGTTATTAAAATGGAATATCAGCAGGCATATCGTCCGGAATAGGCATCCCGTCCGAGAATGACGGTGAGGAATTCGTCTGATTACGCTCGAAGCGTTGGCGCACGGCGGAGCGGTCGCTCAGGGCCGTTTCTTTGTCCGATTTCAAAGATGCTACCTGACGAGCATGTTCCTGCTCCATCCATGTGGCGCTGTCGCCCTCGTCCATTACAGGCTCTCCCTGCGGAAGCTCTCCGAGTCGTTTGCGATTAGCCTCCCTGATACGCGGCTGGATAACGTCTTTTACATAATCGAGGAAAAAATTCAGTATGTCCGAATCGTCGTAAACGACGTTTCCGCGTGCATCCGTCCGTTGTATAAGCTCGGGTATCCCGTGCGGTTCTTCGCGCGTAAAGTACCAATCGATATTCTCGTTGTCCTGAGACAGATAGAGCGTTCCTCGTTTCTTGTCGTCCACCACTTTTACATAGGGAGTAAAAGTGATTTTTTTGGTGAAGTCCACATTGGGCAGAGACTTCATCAGAGATCGTCCATATCCGCTCTGCTCTCTGACTTGGAGAATATAGGTATCGTCGCCGTCCACGATTGTCAGATGCCAGTTATACATCGTGTCATTGAATCGATCCTGCTTGTTGGCCAGATCGGTCAGATAGCCGGTTATTGATCGGTAATACTTGATCCAGCTAACCTTGCCGCTCTCCTTGTTCACGATCTGCACCGCTCCCGGCGTTCCTTCGCTCACCCTCAGAGACACTTTCCCATCGCTGATACCGATGTACGTTGCGTTAGTTCCTTCGTTTAATCCCATAATCTTTAATTTTTAGTGGCATCTTACATGCTTATGCCATTGCTTTTGAGGGCAGGGCCAATTCCGCCCCGGCGACGACTTTGAATCTTACCCGCGAGAAAAGGTATCCGTCGGCTTCGTTTGTGTTGGCCACATCTTACTGTACATGCTCAGTGGCGCACTCCTCGCATCATTGCCTGTCACTTATCCGCACGTCTGCGGTGACTTCCTGCCCATGATTCAAAACTTTTCACTATCTTTATTCCGTCGAACGGATAGCCAATCTCCGTCCGGCTAAAGTCCCCAGTATCACCCGTCGGGGGCTTTTTCTTTTCAAGAACTATTCTTTGTCCCGCACACAACGCACGCTGAAGCCGAGGGTGCTATTGTCGCTGCACTGCGGGAAGACGGTGCCCGAGCTGAAGTAGAGGTTGCCCGCGAGACCGTAGCTTCCGTAGCCCGGCAACGATGTCCAATAGTGGCCGCTGGAGCTCGTGTAGGCCAACTCGCCGAGATTGCCGCGTTTCAGGCCCGCAGCAGGCAGGAATAGCGAGCCCTTGTGGTCCGAGTCGTGGTTGCCCCCGAACCAACGGCCCTTGAGCTCATCGTCCCAAGTCGAGCCGAGATCGCATAATGCTTTCCATTCATACTGAGTGGGCAGGCGCTTCCCAACGGACCTCGCGGCCTCCATCGCCTCCTGCCATGTGTAGTAATGACGGAAGCTATGTAGTGGGGGCGGTTTTTCTCCCCTCACCCGCCGATGGCCAAATTCTCTGTGTCCCACAGCAGGCCGCAAAGCTCGATTTCGTTTTTTATCATTTTCATTCAGAATTAGTCAGTCACAAATCCAGCTTATTAAATCGGCTTCCGCAAGTCTCGCCGGACCGAACCGACGAATGGCGGATAGCTTTTGCGATGTTGAGATTTGCCCAACGATGTTTCGACCGTGACTATCTCTGCCGACAAATAATACAATCGACCGAATCTCAGATAGCGACGAATCTGATTGTTACTGGCCTTACGCATCTCAACGTATTTCCGGTAAGGCATGCCTTTAGGGCGCTCAGTGATTATTTCCATAATTCATATTTTGAGTTACAAATCCAATTTCGGATGATCGAAAGTCCCCATTTTCGACCCTTTGGCGGGCAGGGGCGATCCGTAATAGTATGTCTTGTATTTCGCCACCGTCCGGCCACTGTCGTCCTTGCGGATATTCCAGTAGGATTCGATAGGCATACCCTGCTTGATTAAGCGGGATATGACCTTGCGGGAATCGTTCGTTTGCCCGAGGCGGTTCGCCTGTGCTGTCGTCATGCGAATGCCGGCCAGAAAGGCCGCCTTGATTCTCTCCTGTGGTCCGTATGGCTGTGAATGTGACATAAGCTCGATTTCTTAAAAACCCTCCGGGGCCGTCGCGGATGCGGAGGGGGTGAGAGCTTTAGGGCTCTCTACTAACTAATCAAACCCAAACTTTTGGCTGTCCCTTTTCGGTCGGGCAGCGGACCGTTTATTCTATCCACAGGTTCTTTCTCAGGTACTCGTTCACTACCAGCTTAAGTTGCGCATCGGAGCAGTCGTTGGCTATCTGGTCGCCCCCATTGACATAGGTGACGAGCCGGGCGAAGCTCACCCCGTAGCCCCATACGTTCTCCTCGTCGCCCTCGTCGGAGCGGTTCCAACTCGTGGCGTAGAACTCAACGCTCGCGTCCAGTCCGTGGCCGATCACCTCGATGCCGCCCCGGCGTTCGTCTATGCTTTCGGGGCATTCACCCTTTGCTCGGGGCTGTTTAGAGGCGGTCTCGACGATATGCTCTCGGATTGTCTCGGCCACGAATCGCATCTGCGACTCGGCAATGTGCATTTTTTGCACTTTGGTAGTTGTTCTGCGGAACTGTATACGATCCAAATACGTTTTCGTGTGTGTATCGACTATTTGCATGACTTCAGATTTAAAGGTTGGCAAACGATGTCCTCGGCCAAGATGAAATACTTCGGCCAGCGCTCTTTGATACGTGCGCAAGCCATGCCGATAGCTTCCTCGCGGGAAGTTGCGAGGAACGGATGAGAGCAATGAAGGTTCGCTACGCAAATGTCTATTCGCTTCGCGTAGATCGATACCTGATAGTAACGTTTGGTAGAATGTGCCTGAACAAGCTTAGAGAAAGCGCTATTACGGGCGCTAACCGTAGCGATGGATGCACCTTGTGCACCTGCGCTAACTTTTTCGCTGTTTGCCATTTTCGGAAAAAAGTTAGTTGCGTATGTAACAAAAGAGGCGAGGCCCCTCGGTTGTTTTGGCAAACAGCGCGAACTTGTAGGTACAAGATCGTCCGAAAGAGACCCCGCTTTATTATACGGTTTGTATGTAATGCGTGAACCTACGTTCTCGCTGTTTGCCATTACAAATATGGGCAAAGTTTCTGACTTCACCAAATTTGCATGCACATATTTTTCACAAACCGCTGTCATTTTTCTTAATCTTTGAAATCGAGGGCCGAGTAGGAGTCGAACCTACCTTCTCGGGCCGGCCCTTTGGAGCTTTCACTCCTATTTGCTTGCTTGGTCAATCAACGTTTGCTCGCTGGCGGAGCCTTTCGGATATTGCTCTGCCAGCTTAAGCAGAGCTATACGCTCTTTGTTTTTCTGGGTCTCGCTTTGCGGACCGTCGTGTAATTGGATCTCGTCGTTCATGGCATTTTTGTCTTTATATTCTCGAATCGCGCTGTAGCCGAACACGGCCAACAAAAGCGCGGGAAACGTCATCATTATCATGCCTCGTCATTTTGTAGGCTCTGCCGAACCATTATTTTGGCTCGCCTTTCGGCCTCGATCAGCGATAGAATTTCGTGACGGCTGTACATGATTGGTGAGTTCTTGCACTTCCCCTTTCGCCGCCGGCTTAACAGCCCCTTGCTTTCGCGCTCTTTCAGCCATGAAAGGGTAACTCCAAATTCATCCATAGCCTGCCTTTGCGATATTTCATCCTTCGTCGGATTGACATTCTTAATGGCGGCTTGCGCGATCAGATCGGTAAGGGACATTATTTCGCTTTTCATGTCCATCAGTTCGACCAGAGAGCCTTTGTACAAACTCTGCATTCTCGTCGATACTGGTTCTGTCGGTTGGTTTTTCATGGCTTGAACTGGGATAAGGCTACGAAAAGGACACGGAGCAGCGGGGCGAGCTTTTCAAGATCGTCCAAAGAGAGTGATTGTAAGCGGATTGCAATCTCTCGATCTGAGAGATTAAGGATAGATTCAGCCTGTTTCGTAGACTGTACGTCTGCACACGACGCACTTTGCGTCGGCTGCAAATTTTTGACACCGTTTGCCATTTGTAGGTCAAAAATTTGGTTAATGTATGGGTATAAAAAGAGGGCGCAGCCTCTTTGTTTTGGCAAACGGTCACGACTACACGAGGTAGAAGTGCTACGAGACTACGCCCAAATTGCTTTGAGCTACTTACTAATATGTCTTGTGTAGTCGTGTAGTTACGACCGTTTGCCACTACAACATTAGTAATTTCTGCTGAAATAACCAAGCACTTTTTGATATTTATTATTTCGACTACCATTTCTATCGAGATTTTGCCTGATTATCTTATTGCTTCTCAACCATCAACGAGGCATACACATTGATTCCGCCATCGGTAGTCGGCTCGATGTCGAATTTTATCAGTTCATCGGCATTCTCCTTAATGCCAAGCATGATAGACCGAACGCACCATTCTTTTTCCTCATCAATTTTTGCATCCAGCACTCCTGCGTGCTTAAAAACCTGAACCTGCGAAGCGAGAATGTGCTTCGCACCCGCAACTTTCCTTCTATTATCGATCTTTCCCATAATTCTGATGATTTTTAGGAGTGTGGGCCGGAATCGAACCGGCAACCGTAGCTATCGGCTTTACTTTTTGACTTCGGTTACATCCTGCGAGGGGCTTTAACGAAGGCTGACCCCTCCCGTGCTTCGTATTGCGTATTTGTCCATCAAAAAGTAGTGTCTTCCTATTTCACCACCACACTCACCTTTTACTACTCTTTTTTGATCCGCAACTTCTCGACTGTAACGCCCAACTTCTCTATCGACTCCACCATCGATAACTCTACAGAGTCATCGGATTCCGGGGTAGGTTCGGCGACGAGACGGCAGCCATCGTTATATATCTCATCGCAGGTGAGCGGTCCTTCAGCGAGTCCGTCATTATTTTTGAGGATAACAACCTCTCCGCTGCGGAAGATGACTTCGAAGACATCACGACCTTTCGTAATTTTATCCCCTACCTGCCAGTCTTTGTATTCCTCGATTTCCTCAGCAGTCATGAGCAAAGCGAAATCGGAAACATTGTAAATCTTGAGGTCTTCGTCAGAACCGGAGTCAACAGTATAGCTGTATTTATAGCCAAGGGTATTTTTCGCTCTACATCCCTCTATTTCATTCTGACACAAATACACATACCCGAGCTCCACTTGGATTTTACCTTCAACAAGTTTCCCATGGATTTTACAGCGAAACCGTCTCCCGCTATAATTCAGTAAATTTTTCATAATCAGAAGATTTATCATTAATTTATACAATTCGGTACACTATTACGCTGCTAATCTTTGAAATATAAATTCCGGCTCGTAATCCTTTTCAACCAGCTCGATAACCCGCCCGTTGCGGGAAAAGCGTCGCTGGGTGTCGTGAATGAAAACTTCATGAGGAAGAATTATTAAGAAGAATACTCCAGCAATAATCTGCTTCGCCGTCTCTGAAATATCAATAGAAAAGTTCACACAAAACCACCAAGACACAAGAGCATTGGTTGATCGGCGAATACCAGTCTTGTCGTAAATGTTCTGAATGTGGTTCACGACAGTACGGTAAGATGTGTTCAGTTTATCGGCGATCTCCTTTCCGATGTATCCCCGAACACATAACTCGGCTACCTGCGCCTCTCTTTTAGTTAATATTGAGTCGGTTTTCATAAGCTTCAGGTTCCTAATCACCCCATACATTGCAGGGCCTCACACCGTGTTTGGCAAACGCTTGTTCAATCTTTTTCGCAGCAATAACATCATGCTTCACCTTGCCATTCCTACGCTTACCGAATCCCTGATCCGAAGTAATATTCAGGGCAAGCATAATATCTCTTTTGCATTCAGCCTTCTGATAATCATTCAATAGCCTGAAACCTTTATTAAAGGAAAGTGAGACTTCTGTTTGATTTTGTGATTTCATTTGTATATTTTTACTATTTGCACATCGAAACAAACGGTATAGATTTGCGATAATGTTTGTTTCCTTATGCAAATATACAAACATACACATTAAAATCAAACAATATCTAAGAAATAGATTTGTATTTCTTAGGCAACAACCAACCAAATGGCTGATTTTAACCAAAATAAGAGACTAAAAAAAATTATAACGGAAGTATACAAGGTATCTCCTGTTGAATTTTCTAAAAAGTACAGGGACCCTAAAGCTGTTAAAACCTATAATATTTTAAGCGAAAGAAACGGCATATCCACCAAGATGTTAGACGAAATACTAACAGCTTATCCAGAGATAAATAAAGTATGGCTCCTCACCGGCGAGGGTCCCATGCTGACAGAAAACACAAATTCACCCAATACCCCGCAAGAACCTATTAACCAAAACCAAAATGATATGAATATCGAACTTGTGAAGATGATCGATCGGAAAGATCGTGAGATCGGTGAATTGCAGGCAACCATCGCTAACCTAAGAGAAGAAATCGGCGCACTTCGGACCAAACTGGAGTCAATGACCTTCGTGGAATCACAATCGCAAAAAAAGGGGGCCGTATAATGTCGAATTTGGACGCATCGTTAAGCTAAAAAGAGATCGATCAATACAAAATTTCGCCCTCGGCGGCAAACCCAAGAAGTTATTATAACGCCATAAAACATCGCAGGCCCTATAATGAATAGGGCTTGCGATATACCAAACATAATATGTCCGGGATAATCAAATTCAGCGACGTGCGCGACAAGGTTGTGCAACTTCGCAATCAAGATGTACTACTGGATTTTTCTGTGGCTGAGTTGTACGGAGTGGAAACAAAGGAGATCAACAAGGCAGTCAGGAATAACCCTAATAAATTTCCTGAAGGGTATATTTTTGAATTACAACAGGCTGAAAAACAGTATGTGGTGGAAAATTTTCACCACCTCGAAAATGTCAAATACTCCCCGGTTGCTCCTAAAGCCTTTACAGAAAAGGGCCTCTACATGCTGGCGACTATTCTGAAAAGCCCGCAGGCGACGCAGACGACTATCGCAATCATTGAGGCATTTGCCAAACTCCGTGAGCTATCTCGCACCATCGGGGAGATGTCCGCTAACCCGGATCGGTTCAAACAAAAAACGCTGATGCAGAAAAGCGGAGAAATCATGGCCGACCTGTTTGGAGAGGATATGCAAACGACCGACACGGAGACCGAAATTGAGTTGAATTTCGCCGTTTTGAAGTTGAAACATACTGTCAAACGCAAAAAATAGGATTACAATGCGTAACTATCAATATGACAGGAAAGGACCGAAGACTACTCCTCGGTCCTTTTCATGATTGACAATGCTTGTTCGAGAAACACTCGTATAGGTATCCTGTGCTTATTGGTATACTTCCTCAATTCTTCTCGCAAGCGCAAAGGCACACGCAAGGTTATCGTAGTTGATGGTTGCTTGGTATCTATGGGTTTGCGCCCAGCCCCTCGACGCGCCCCTCCGTGTCCATTCTTTTTCTCGACCGATCCTAACATGATTACTGTCTGGTTATTCGCTGCAACAACACGACAGACTCGCGTGCCGAACGCAGTGCCTTGATAAACTTATCTGCGACGTTCTCGCCATTCATATCGACAAGTCGCGGATGCTGCGCCTGTGCCATACGCAGCACTTCGTCGAGTGCGGCAATTTGATTATCATATGGCAGACCATCGCGCCGAACGGTTTCAGCCTCTCCGTGCATATATGCCTTCAAAGCCTTCTTCATGAGCGGCGGCAGGCGGTTGATATGCGCGACAGGTTCATAAAGCATCCGCACGATCTCAAGCACGACAACCGTCTCCCCGGCAACGGCTGCCATATAACGGTTTTGCCTTCAGGCGCATCCATACGGGCGGCTACCTCTGCGCGGCGCGATTTGGGGACAGTATATACCCGCGCGATAAAGCCGACCTCTTTGTCAGTACACACGACGAAGTCGTCGGTGAAGCGCGATGCTTCGGACCGACGGCTTCGGTCGATGATGAAAGCTGGATAATCTTTGGCCATAAATTAAATATCTGATTTGTCTAAAAGTAATTGATATTCCAACTCTTCTTCTGAAGGCAGCGAACCGATCTTTCGCATATTGTGTAATGTCCAAAATCGTTCTTCGTCTCGATCTACCGGCACTTTTCGTACAGCCTGAGGTTTTGAATAGATATCATTGAACAGCCGAACTATTTCGTTTTTAAAAGCCTCGATACCTTCGCGCAATCTGATTTTCTGAGCTTTTCTGACTTCTTGAGGACTCATAACACGGCAGATCGTCTGCCCACCGATCAAATGAATGAATACTCGTCCACTTTCTTGATTTTCGTTAATTAAACGAATGTCCGATGCTTTCATATGGTTGTTTTTTAAAATTAGCACGCTTCGTATTCTGCATCTACAAACGCGAACGATTCTGCACAAGCCTTAACCTGATCGTCAGTGAGTTTTTTGAGTGCATAAGCAACACACCACGCTTGCTTATCTGAAATCGCCCGGTTTTCTTGATTGGCTTTTTCACAAATATCTTTGACGAAACCGTCACCGACAGTGGTGATTATTTGAAAAATGAAACAAGCGTCATCCGAATACTCTACATGGTTTCTGCTCAAATAATCATAGTTCGATACTTTTTCAAAAAGGTTTCGCACGTTCATTGCGCGAAGTTCATTGATAATTTCTGTATAGTTTTTCATAGTCACCGCTTATAGCCCGTCGGCTTTGGTTTGATGTTTAACTTCATTACAAAGGTAAGAATATATTTTGAATATGCAAAACTTTTTTTCAAAAAATATTTATGTGATAACACAAAAGCTACTATTACGCACGATTAATTTGCACATAAAATACTGACTGCAAATAAAATATCATTAATATGCAAATGGGTAGTACAATGTGCTACCCGTTGTCATTTTTGCTTCATAGCTATCGTCAAAATCCCCGCGTTAGAGGGTGTAACATCAATTTTCACAAACTATGGACAAAGACATTTTCATGTTCGGCGACGGGGGCAATTCGAGCGTTGCTTCTCTGATTCCGGCCCTGATGCAGAATCGGGGTATGGACCCGAATCTCGTAGCGGCGCTGATGAACGGCAACAACAACCGAAGCGCATGGGGCGGAGACGGCTGCTGGTGGATATGGATCATCTTGCTGTTCTTCTGCTGGGGCGGCAACGGATGGGGCGGCAATGGCATGAACTCGCTGCCCGCTCAACTCAACGGCGATGCGGGCCGAGAACTGCTTATGAACGCTATTCAAGGCAACGGCTCGGCAATCAGTCAGCTTGCCTCGTCGCTCAACTGCTCCGTTCAACAGATCCAAACCGCGATTTGCAGTCTTCAGGGCTCAATCGACAAAGTGGCCGGTCAAGTCGGAATGACGGGACAGCAAGTAATCAACGCCATTCAGGCAGGCAATAACCAGATTGCCGCCCAGATGGCAGAATGCTGCTGCAACGTTCGCACGATGATTCAGCAGCAGGGATACGAGAGTCAGTTGGCTACCTGCAATCAGACCAACACGCTGGTCAACACGGCGAATCAGAATACCCTCGCCCTGCGCGATGCCGGAACGGCCAACACCAACGCGATCATCGGCAAGCTCGATCAGATGCAGACTCAGGCGCTTCAGGACAAGATCGATGCGTTGCGCGAAAAGAACTCGACGCTGCTCAACCAGCTCTCGCAGGAGCATCAGACGGCCGCTTTCGGTCAGATGATAGGTCAGGCAACGACTCCTATCGTGAATGCCGTAAACAGCCTGCAAAACGACGTCAACGGGATCAAGTGCAAGCTGCCGGAAACGGCTAACGTACCCTACAGTCCGATTGTCGGCGTGCCTACGTGTGTTGCCGCACAGTACGGAATCGGCTTCGGCGTGAACGGTTGGGGCAACGGCTTCTGGGGTTAACCAAGAAAGGAGGTTGCTATGGCAGTATATCCTTTCACGCTCGTTAACCGCCGCGGGTCGGCCGCTATTGCGACCACTGCGGTTACTGTCAACACCGATAATGTAGTGTTCACCTTTCAGAACCATGCGTTTGTCAACGCATGGTATCGGGGAACGGTATTCGTGGACATAGCCCAGAAGATTCCTACCGGGACCACCGGGACGCTGCCCATTCTGTTCTCGACCAATGGAGCGACACAGGCCGTCACCAAATTCGACGGAGCGCCCCTGACGGTCGCCGATATTCCGGGGACGGGCGTTTACGAGTTCTGGTTCGACCGGACTACGAACACGCTGCAAATCATGACAGGCATTGTTTAACCAATCAGCAGGGAAGCCCGTAAACGCTTCGGGCTTCCCTATTTAAAAATTAAAAACCATGTTTCTGAATTTGAGAAAGGGCAGTTCCGTGTACGTTTTAGACACTCGGGAGACGCCTAAATTCTATGTCGCAACCGTCAAGGAGATAGGCATGCCCTATTATCCGCAGCCTACGCCGGGGCAACTCACGCCGTTTCAGCAGCAATATATCAATATCGTTCTGGATAATAACGAGTCGTGGGGTGTTAGGACCAATATGGACGTTGAGTCGAAAGACGGCCTTACTGTTTCCATGACGCGCGAGGGGCTTATGCCGGCGATCACGGCGGCACAGAAGGAGAGCACGGACATCATCAACTCGTTCGACCGGCACAAGGCCAACCTGGCCGCATACGACCAAATACTCAAAGAGCTCGACCCGTCCTACGCCAAGACCCGAGAGCAGGATGAGGAGATCAAGAGGCTGAACAAGGAGCTGGCCGATCTGAAAGGGCTAATAAAGTCCGTTCCGACGCTTAACGACATCAAGAGCCTTCTCAAACCGGAAACACCAAAAACCAAGTAATTATGGTATGGAATGCAATAGGGATCGCTCGCGGTTCCAACGGGGACGACGAGCAGATCGACGAGATGCTTGAGAAAGCATATCGCAAAGGTTACAAAAAGGCAATGGAGGAGATGCACGAAGGCTACGGCGAGCGCGGAGGCTATTCCGGAGGCGGACGCGGAGGCTATGGTATGCGTGAGCCGTGGAAAGAAGACGATGACGACGACTATGACTATGGCGAGCGTCGTGGAGTGCGTGGAACCGGTCCGTATTCTCGCTACAGACGTCGGTAGATTATGGACAGACTCGACGTTTACGAGCAGATACCGCGGGGAATGCGTGAATACCTGTCTCACTACGGATGGCATTTCTCGCAAAAGCTCGCGGAATATGCGACGGACCCCAAGCGCATGAAAAACGCCGACGGGTCGTCGCACCGGTGGACGCACGAGGAGGTCAAGCAGGCCCTTGAGCGTAACGGACTGACAATCGAAAAGGCAAAAGGCTACGATTGCATGTACGTCGCCAACATGGCCTACTCGGACTTCTATCCGAAGCCCCTGTCTTCCGAGGCCCAGATCATGCAGTACGTCAAGGCGTACATAGACGATCCGGATGGCGAAGACGGCATAGCTCTTACGAGATACTATGCCGACTGTATCGCCAAAGGCGAGCCTCTGATCTGGGAAGACTTTCTGTAACCGAAGGGGAGGCGCTTCGTCATACGCGCCTCCCTATTTTATTCGACTTAAAACAAAGCAATGGACAATATCGAACTGAGAAAATACGCGCTCGAAATCGCGCAGCGGACGACGAAAGACGGCGTAGAGCTTATGGCACGGGCCAATGAGATACTGGCGTTCCTCACGCAGGACGCGTCGGATGAGGCTAACAAAATACGGTTAATCGTTCTTGTTGACAATGGCAATGTATAAGTACGCACTCCGGATGCTCGCCGGAGCAAATCCGCGCGAGGTGATCGCAAGTATGCCCGAAAAGGATTACCGACGCCTGTCTGAGTTTATGAGCGAAGCGAACAGCGCTCTGCCACGACGGCAGCGCCGCATGATGAACCAAGAGCTTGCAAAAAGTGAAAGGAAACGACGTTCACATAGAAAAGTATGACTGGCATCTACGTGTATTTTACGCGGTAACATGCTACCATGTTGACAAAATAATGCTGTCGCTAAAGGACATAGATTGCCCCAAATCGATTCAAAACAGAGTGCAGGAAAATCTTATGCGCTGCGACATGGATACCGGGTTCACGTACTCGAACAAGAAGCTACGCAGCACTGTCATGGTGATCGGGCTTCACTCGTCGCACGCCGAATTCCTGAATTCCTTCGAGCATGAGCTCCGACACTTGGTCGATGACATCGCCGAAACGTTCGGTCTCGATATGGGAGGCGAGCAGGTAGCCTATCTGACCGGAGACCTGAACAGTCTCTTGTGGAAAGATATCCACGAATTCATATGCTGCTGTAACTGTAAAACTTAAGACATGGAACACGAAGAAAAAGAACGGGCCGACAGAATCGCCGACCTGCTCAAGGATTTAGAGATGGAACTGCCTCAGCCAGTATTTGAGTCGATCAGATGCAGATTACTCGATTTGCTACAAGGTTGAATTGTTGGCCGCGAAATTCCGATCCTTTTTCATAGGTTGTAGTGATACCTCATTGACAATACATAGACGGTTACGATTTCCTCATGCACCGAATAGATTATGCGGTGTTCGGAATTTATGCGACGTGACCAATATCCCGCCAGTTCATATTTGAGAGGTTCCGGCTTGCCTATCCCAATATACGGATGTTCCGCAATGTCTTTCAGCAGTGCGGTTATTCTTTTCATTATAACTTTGTTGCCCGACTTTTTCCAATACTCACGGTCTTTTTCAGCCTGTTCAAGAAATACTATTTCCATAGGTCATCGACATTGACAACTTTCCCACGTCCGGCCGCTATTTCCTTTTTGCCTTTTCTTATCACGTTCATCATGGCAGGGGATTTCATGATGTATTCCGTCTCCTTTATCGAGTTGTACTCATCCAAAGAGATTATTACTACACTCGCGTTGCCCGACCGATGCACCAACAAGGGTTCACTATCATTTGTAACCCCGTCAAGATAGCTTTTCAAGCTATTCCTTAATTCTGTGAAATTTGCTGTTTTCATACCTTCGCTACATAAATAGGTACTTAATTCTGTACAAATATACCATTCGAAATTGATTCGTGCAAGCCCTCGTTGCAATTATTTCGGCCCTGCCAATTATCATTTGCGGGCGCAATTATAGCATCATTGCAATCTGTTCCTCTACAGCTTTTTAAATCACTAATTCCGCTGAAAGCTAAAAAACAACGGCAAGACTTGCACAATGTGCAAACCGTTTCAACCTTTGCATTGAGGATACATAGTCGCCAAGCGAAGGTTTTGGCAAAACAATATGGCAAAGGCAAGTCTGACAATCAAACAAGAAAAATTCTGCAATAAGTACCTCGAATGCGGTAACGCATCCGAGGCATATCGTTATGCTTACGATTGCTCGAAAATGAGTGATAATTCTGTTTGGTGTAACGCATCGCAGCTTCTTGCGGACACAAAGGTTGCACAAAGGCTGGAATACCTCAAAAACCACCTTGCAGAAGCTGCCGGCATTACGGCTTTGCAAATCATTCGGGAGCACCAAAAAATCGCCTTCTCCGATGCAACCCGCATTCGTAATGGATGGATGTCGCTTAAAGAGTTCGAAAGCCTTACCGATGACGAAAAGGCATGTATTCGGTCCGTCGAAACAAAACAGACCAAGCGTACCACTCCGATGGGCGACGAGGTGATTGACGAACAGGTAAAAATTACGTGCTACGACAAGCAAAAGGCGCTGGACAGTATTGTGAGTATGCTTGGTTATAACGCACCGGAAAAAATAGCTAATACAGATAGCAAAGGCAATGATATTCCACAGCCTACTTTTAACGTAGAGCGCCTGTTCCAACTGATTCAAGAGGGGAAAAACAATGAATGATTATTCAGCAATCGGCGATCTTCTGCTGAAAGAAGGTAGTTTGACATTTACGGCTGTTATGTTCGAAGCCGTAAACAGACAGCCGTTCCGAATATCTCCTCACCATCGAATCATTTGTCGCAAGCTCGATCAGATTCTCCGAGGCGAGCACCCAACCAACCGGGTAATGTTTAACATTCCCCCGCGCCATTCAAAGACAGAGTTGGCAGTCGTATCGTTTTCCGCGTTAGGATTTGCTATCAATCCTAATGCGGAATTCATGCACCTGTCGAGTAGCGACCAGCTTATCACTCGCAACGTTACCAACGTCCGCAGGCTTATGGCGGATCCGAATTATCGGGCTTTTTTCCCTCAGGTCAAACTATCGAATAATGCTAAAGGGAGCATTTCCACTTCCCAAGGCGGCATCATGTATGCAGCGCCATTCATGGGACAGATTACTGGTTTCGGATGTGGTAAACTGGGAGCAAAGAAATTCAGCGGAGCCATGCTCATTGATGACCCGATGAAAGCTCAGGATAGTTTTTCCAACACTATCAAGGAGCGGATTGGAGAATTATGGACATCTACGTTCAAAAACCGGTTAAACGACACACATACGCCGGTCATCGTCACTGCTCAAAGACTTGCCGAGGATGATTTCTGCGGCTATCTAATAAAAAGAGAAGGTACAATCGATGAAGGCGGCGAATGGGATGTAGTCAGATTTCCGGCAATAGTCGACGAAGGGACGAACACGGAGCGAGCTTTATGGGAAGACCGATTCCCTCTCGAAAAGCTACGGCGATACCGAGAATCCGATCCTTTTACGTTCGAGACACAATACATGCAGAATCCTAAGCCTTTGGAAGGCATGATGTATCGGGAGTTCAAGACCTACGATATCATTCCTTACGCAATCGAATCGACACGCAAAGCCTACGTTGACACGGCAGACACGGGCGATGACTATTTATGTGCAATTTGTTATGTAGAACAGCCCGAAGGCAACTACGTCACCGATGTGCTCTATACAAAAAAACCGATGGAGTATACCGAGCCTGCGACGGCCGAGATGTTGTCGAGACAACAGACCGAAGAAGCCGTTATCGAAAGTAACAACGGAGGACGGGGCTTTGCTCGAAATGTGGAAAAACAATGCCGATTGATGGGCAATACCAAAACCCGGATTTCATGGTTTGCCCAGACTGATAATAAACAGGTTAGAATATTCTCGAAATCGGCTGACGTGAACAATATGACCTTTCTCCCGTCGCGGTGGGATAAAAAATGGCCGGAATTTTATCGGGCGGTTATGGGATATATGAAGGAAGGTCGGAATGCTAACGACGATGCTCCGGACGCGCTAACGGGTTGCTTTGAGAAAAGGGAGCCACAAATGCAGCTTGAGGATTTCGAAAACCTAAACATATGGTAATATGGGATTTATAGATCAGCTTTTCACGTACTTTCAAAACAAAACGCTGAATGCTTTAGGCATTGAGCGATCCCTTCTTGAGCTCATCGCGGCGCGAGACATCGATCAGGCTATGTCCCTCATGGAAAATCACGATGCGGAAGTTGTGAAAGCGATTCGGGAATACAACCCCGAATTGCACGCCATAATGAAGCGTCTTGATAAAGTACGTAAAGGTCAGGAAAGTTACCGTACTGAAAAGCTCCCCAGAACTCGTCAACGCTATATCAACGAGGTCGAGCTATTTTTCCTGTTGGGTAATCCTATTAAATGGAGAATGTCTAACGAATCGAGCGATCCCGAAGCATTCGCAGCTTTTATGCAGTTCTTAAGAGACCATCGTTTTAATAGCCATATGCGCCAAGCTAAACGGCTGGCCGGAGCCGAGACTCAATCAGCCAAACTATATCATATTTACCGCAATGAAGAAGGTCTTCCTGCTGTAAAAATTGTCGTTCTTTCGAAATCGAAAGGTTATACACTTCGCCCGATGTTCGACCAGTACGGAAGTCTATTGGCCTTCGGCTATGGGTATTATCTGAAAGAAGGCTCGAACACTGTAGAACATTTCGACATCCATACGCCGACATTCATTTATCGGGGACGAAAGGCAAAGATCGGCTGGGAGGTTACGCCTGTTGTCAATCCATCGGGCAAGATAAACGTCATCTACTACTCTCAGGAAACGGCATGGTCCGGACTTCAGCCTCGTATCGACAGAGAAGAAAATATTGATTCAAAAACGGCCGACGTAAATAATTACTTCGCCGATCCTATAGCAGCCGCTACTGCCGATGTTATAAAAAGCCTTCCCAAACAAGGAGATCCGGGCAAGGTTATCCAACTGTCCGACGATAAGTCGAGGTTCGAATATATCGAACCTCCCGTGTCTTCCGAAACTCGGCAACAAGAAAAAGACGACCTGAAAGAGTCTATTCTGTTCGACACTTTCACCCCTGAATTCTCCCCGGAGAAAATGGTAGGTCTGGGGACCCTGAGTGGAGATGCGATAAAGCGCGCTATGGTGCTCGGCTACATCAAACGGGATAACCGTAAAGAAATCTATGACGAGCTTGTAGATCGAGAGAAGAACCTGATTCTTGCGATCATGATGAATGTCACGCACATTCATATGAGAAATCAACTGGCAAGCCTCAAAATAGAACATGAATTCGCCGAACCGTTTGAGGAAGACGTGCAGAACAAATGGTCCGCAATAGGCAAAGCATATCAGGATGGCGTCATTTCACTGGAAAAGGCGGTCGAGATGCTCGGTCTTGCGGATAAGCCGGATGAGGAAGTTGAAAAAATCAGAGGTTTTAATGACTTAAAACAATGAAAGGGTTTGCATAATGTGCAGAGTGTTTCCAATTTTGATCCATGAAAGTACCAACTCACGCAGCAAAGGTTGCTTCTCCTTTTTTAGGATTCAAAGCACGGCCAATATTGCGTGAAGTACGATGCGAAAAATGCGGGCGGAAACTCGCGGAAATGCAAGGAATAGCCCAAATAAAATGCCCTAAATGCGGACATTTATCGATGTATAGGGCTTAACATACGACAAAAGAGTGCCACAGAGCGCCAATATCCCTTCTCGGGGAATTGGCGCTTTTTTCATTTAAAAACACAAAATATGAAAGAAAAAATTCTAACAGCGCTGAAAACCAAATACTCCAATCTGGGGTTCAGCTCAAAGGTTCTGGACGGGATCGCCTCGAGTATCGAAAAATCCGTCACCGATGAATCGCAGATCGAAACCGCTGTCGGCGGGATCGAGTCTATTCTGAAAGTTTTTCAATCCGACTTTGACAGGGCACGCACCGAATATGGCACTCTGAAGGGTCAGTATGATGAACTGAAGAAACAAGCCGAGGCATCATCTACCAACGAGGGCGGGCAGAATGAGAAAAACGAACTCGACAAAGAACCGGAATGGTTCACACGCTACAAGCAAGAACAGGAGGAGCGCTACGCAACCATCAAGAGCGAAAGCGAAGCACTGAAAGCCGAAAAGGTTCGGGCCGAGCGTGAAGATTTATTCCGGTCTGCGGCAAAAGCGGCGAATGTCAGCGACAAGATGCTGAACGATCTTTTGGGGCTTGCAACTGCGATGAACAAGGAAGCACCCGATGCCTCGGAAATCAAAGACAGATTCTCGTCAATCCAGTCAAGATTCATCGCCGCCGGACTCGAGGGGAAAGAATCGGCATTTCCTCTCTCCACGTCGGAATCTCAGAGTAAAGAAGATGCTAAGGCGTGGGCCGCAAATCTGCCAGACAAAAACTAAACACACAAAAAAACATGGCTATCGAATTCAAAAAGACCAAGTACAAGGGCGGGTTCCCTGTATTCTGGCGTGGCAACCGTGAAGCACTCCCCGGTGATTTCACACTCAAAGGCACATACCCGGAGGGGACACTCCTCAAAGAGGGTACTCCCATCAAGCTCGACTTCGCTAACATGGAGTGTAAAATCTGCAAAAGCGCACTTGTCGTTACGGGAGGAACCACATCCGCTCCTCGTGTCGTCAAAGGCTCCATGTTTCAGGCAGGCGACGCCGTTAAAATCGGCGAATCCAACTCGACGATCAAAAGTATCGACACTACGAGCGCTGATTACGATGTGCTGACGTTCGCAGCGGCCGTTACCGGAGCAACGCAAGGCGCAACGCTTCTGTCAGACGACGATCTGCCGGATGCGGTCATCGGGACGACGAAAGAATACACGACGAAGCACGGATTTCCAGTCGTGTCGGCCGCCTACGGTGCACGCATTCTCAAAGATGTAGCCTATCCCGTACCGGAAGCATGGCTGGAGGGATATTCACTCAAAAACAACCACGAAATCAAGTATATCAGGCAGTAAAAGCGAAAAACAATGAACGAAGCTACCTATTCTTCTATTTTCAACGAACTCACCAAAGAGGTGCAGATTCGCATAGACACAGCTTCTGAGCTGCGTAAGCGCCTGTTCGATCAGACCGTTTACGACCAGTACCTCGATTGGGACACTCCTACAATCGGTTTCAATTTCGAGGAACTGATAGGTTCCTACAATCTGAGTGTCGCCGCCGCAACACTGGATTCTCACGGCAAGGAGCCCGTTATGGGGACCGAAGGATTGGAGACTCTGAGGGAGAAGGTCCTGACGCACCAAATGTCCTACCCCATGCCCATCGAGGAATACAGAAAGGTACTCCAGATTCTGGATTCCCGCATGGTTTCGGACCAAGTTAAAAAGCGTCAACTCATCGACCTGATGTGGGGTAACGTGACAAAGGTCGTCAATTCCGTACAGGCGAAGCTCGACATCATTTTTCTCGGAGCCCTCTCCAACAAGGGTATTTTCACTTTCGACAAAAACAATAACCCCGAGGGTGGCGTGCGCGGGAGCATCGACTACAAAATGCCCGCCGAGAATATCGCAACTGCGACGACGGAATGGAAAGACTCGAACAAAGACTCTGTCGACACGCTGGAAGATATTCAGGCCGTTCTCGACGCTGCTCAGGATAAAGTTGTATTCGACAAAATCCTGTTGTCACAAAGCCGACTCTCTTTCATCCTGAGAAACAAGAAAATGAAGTTGGCAGTATTCGGGTCCGACAAGTCGTCCTCGCCGCTGTTGCTCGCCAATCTGAACGAGTTCATGCGTTCGAACGGATTCCCGACATTCGAGGTTATCCGTCGCATGACTCGTATTCAGGATAACGGCAAGCTCGCGGAATACAAGCCGTGGAATGACAAGAATCTCGTTTTCGTGCCGGCAGGAAAACTGGGGGTCATCAAAAACGCCTATGCCGACAACGAACTGCGTGAGGAACCGGGAGTGACCTACTCAAATTACGGACGCATCCGCATTTCTCAGTGGGGCGTAGGTGAAACGCAGGGCTCGAACGGCGTAGAATTCACGAAAGCGCAATCTATTTCGCTTCCGGTGATCACGGAGATCAACGGAATTTACTCTCTGACCGTAGAATCGTGACGGTAAGTGACTACATAAGGCAGAAGTTTCAGCCTTTCGGAACTATTTCGGAGGCTGATCTTCTCGACATTCTTTCCGATGCCGGTATGGAGGCGAACGATGAACTGACGGCTGAAAACAGAAACGAAGTTTCCATCGCTATGACTCGTTTCATCCCGTCACTTTTTCTCCGCCCCCAATCGGTATCGGAAAACGGTTTCTCCGTCTCGTGGGATTTCGATGCACTGAAAGATTATTACCTGTTCATGTGCAAAAAGAATGGAATCGAGCCGGATGCCGGAGCTGCGGGGATAAGCACGATAACCGATATGTCTGACCTTTGGTAATGTATTACTCACCGCACATCCTGCAAATCAGAATAGACCCGGTTATACAGCATGACGAATCGGGCAATCCTTCCGTATTTGGCACGCCGGAATGGAAGACTATAGCGAGGTGCAGGTGCGATGACAAGACTACTAAAGAATTCATTTCAGAGAATGGCCACGTCTATCGCCCTAACTACCATGTGGTATACGAAGGCGAAAGAATCGAAGCAGGTGTTTACGCACGATGCCTCAATGACGACGGGTCGATCAGAGGCGAAGGACAGGTATATCAACCTTCCTCATGCAACTACTTGGGTTACTCGGAAGTATGGATGTGACCTATGACTTTTCGGATATCGACGGTATCATCGATGAATTTATCAACGAGATAATATCTCGGATGGTGGAATTCGGAGAAGAAGCTACGGCGACAGCCGTAAGTCGAGGCCGATACCAAAACATCACGGGTAATCTGAGAAGTTCCATCGGCTACATAATCTCCTATAACGGTCGGGTGGTCCGTGAAGGCGGATTCAAGCAGGTGACCGGACGCGGAGAAAACATGCAGAAGGTGGACTTTACGACCAAACGAGGAAAGTCAGTTGTTTTTTGGGCAAAGGGCCGCTCAGGTGACGGTTCGGAAGGTAGCCAAACGGGAATGGACTTCGCGCGGGCCATAGCCGCCGAATACCCGGAAGGAATCACATTGGTCGTAGTTGCAGGAATGGACTATGCGAGCTTTGTCAACGCAAAAGGATTCGATGTGCTGGATAGTGCAGAAATACAGGTAAGGCAAATGATTGCAGCATGATAACGACGGGAGACATAAAAAGCATTTTGTCAGAAGACCTGAAGAAATACGGGTTCAAGACATATCTGCAAGACACATTCCCCGACGGCGAGATAACTGACGAAAGAATAATTATTCGCTGCGGAGAATTGTCGCCCGGAACTTATTGGGAAAGCTCATATGCTCATCTGAACATCTGCGTGCCCGATCTGTACGGCATGGCCAATACAAGGCGCTTGACCGAGATCGAGCGAATGTTCAAACGCATGAAGAAAACCTTTCGCTTTGACGGTTCTGTCTGCCGATACATGGAGGACGGGACGAGCCAAGAAAAGGATGAAGCCCTTAAGTGTCACTTTGTAAACGTAAGATTATTATTTGAAGTGTTAAACGTAAATTATTAGAACTATGTCTACTACAATTATTGCAACCGGCATCAAGAAGCTGTGGTATGCCGAGACGACGGCGGTAACCGCCAAACTGACCGGTCCCATTCTTGCGACTATCCTTAAAACGGCAAAGGAGATCACGAACGTCCATCAGGACACATGGTCAATCGAGGAAGCAGAACCCTCACTGACCCGATACAAAAATCAGCTTTCAGGCACTAACTACCGTCAATCGGAAGAAAAAGGCGACGTAGTCATGTCATTCACAATCGGGCAGTACGACTATGCTACGAAAAAAGACCTGATGGGCGGTGAACTCATCGACACGGACAAAGGATGGCATAGAGCCAGAGGCGTCGTAAACATCTACAAATGTATGATTGCCCTAACCGAAGACGATCAATACCTCGTGTTCCCGAAAGGAGCAATTGTTGCCCGTGAAGCCAACACAGACGGCGCAATCGGTCTGGCGGTATCGGCAACAGCGCTGGAACCGGACAATGCCGACGTAAGTCCTGAAACATGGCTAAGGGCCGATGAGGTCACCGAAGCGTCATCACTCAGCACTTTGAGCAGCAAGTAATCATTCATTATGAACCAGAAAAAGGGTAAAGGAGTCAGGGATTCCCTTACCCTTTTATTTCATTAACGACCATGAAAAACGAAGCAGCAAAAATAGTTTCCGAATCTCTTATCGGAGCAAGTTATGTGACCATCACAATGGGCTCGAAAGCGTACACCCTTTATCCGCCGACTATCAAAAGATTGTGCCAAGCGATTCGGCACTTCGCGGCAATAGACATTCAGGGAGAAAGCATATTGGACGCTCTCGGGGAAATGCCGGACGCAACAGAACACATACTAAAAGGTCTTTCCTGCCTCTTGTGCGGGAACGAGAGTCTGGCAGAGGAATTATCGGAAGGTTCTTTCGTCGAAATGAAAATAGCTTTAAAGGAGGCGATCTGTCTGGTCGGAACCGACCCTTTCGAGTGTGCCGCTTTGGCGAGGAGCGTCGCCGAAGTGGCAGCAAAGATGAGGTAATCGGAAACGAAACGATGATGGGACAGATCGCTTCGTTTATGGAAAACCTTCGCTTGTCCTATACGGAAGTATTCGAGATTATCCCCTACCGAAACCTTCTAATCATGCAGAAAGATAAGCTCCATATAGTATACGGCGACAAAGTAAAAAGAATAAGCGGGAAGGAAATGGCCGCTCGCCGAAGCAAGAAAAACTCTAATTAAGATGGCTAAACTTAAATTTGAAACGACGGCTAATTTAAAGCCTATCGACAACCTTCTTACACGTATCAAGGAGTTGGAGCAACATATCGCCTCGCTCAAAAAAGAGATGCGCTCGATCAATGCCGCAGATCCTAAAATAGACCCCTTGCTCAAAGACCTGAAGGCATCTAAAGAGGAAATAAACAACCTGGTAGCGGAAATCAATCGGATCAAGCAGGCTCAGTTGGACAGACAACACGAGCAGGAACAGGCTGCGGCTCGGGAGAAAGAATCCATCGCCTCGCTGCTGAAGAATTACGTCAAAAGGTAGCCGATACCGCGAATAAAAGCACCTCGCCAAGTTCCGGAGCGAATAATGCCCCGTCGATCAAAGAGGAAACGCAGGCTTACGATGAGCTTCTCACGAAAATAAGAACCCTATTGGGCAGCCGGGAGGAAACCATTGCCTCAATGCTCAGAGAAGAGAATGCGATTCGTTTGATTAAGAAAGAGCTAAAAGGCTTGCAAAAGCTCGAATCCGACGGCATAAATCTTACGGAAGCCCAAAGACAGCGGAGAATCCAACTGACAAGCTCTCTCGAAGAACACAAGCAATCGGTTTCACAGCTCAAGCAAATACTCGCGAACGAAATAAAATCCGAGCAGGCCGTTCGTGGCTCGATGAATGAGATGTCGCAGTCTTTGGGAACAATGCGCATGTTTTACAGGACCCTGAACGAGGAAGAGCGCAATACTCAATTCGGCCAAGAGATTTTGAAACGCATCCAACTGGTCGATATGAAAATAAAAGAGCTGGACGCATCGATCGGCAATCATCAGCGCAATGTAGGCAATTATGCCTCGCACTGGGACAGCCTCGGGTTTTCAATCCAACAAGTAGCACGGGAGCTTCCCTCTATTTCTTATGGCCTGAATATTTTTTTCGGAGCCATATCCAATAACCTGCCTATTTTGGCTGACGACATCCGGCGGGCGATAGCGAAATATAAAGCCGCTGTAGCTGAAGGGAAAGAGGCTACCCCTGTATGGAAACAGATCGTGAAATCCATCTTCTCATGGCAAACGGCATTGGTAGGCGGAATTACCCTGCTCACCCTTTACGGGAATGAAATCGCCGACTGGGTGGCCGGATTATTCAAGGGTAAGGATGCCATCGATGCGAATGCAGCTTCCATCGAAGTGCTCAACACTCGAATCGAAGCCAATAGAAACGCACTTGACAGTGCCAATAGGGAGTTCGGGTCCCAAATGGGGAATATATCCCGTTTGCGATCCGGATGGGCCAAACTTGGCAATGATATGAATGCCAAGCTAAAATTCGTAAATGACAATAAATCCGGATTTTCTCAACTGGGAGTGTCGGTCAATAGCGTTGCAGATGCTGAAAAAGTATTGATCGGGAATACGGATGCGGTCGTTGCCTCATTAAAGGCCCGAGCTCAAGCGACAGCCTATCAAAACACATTAACCGAGCTCTACGCCAAACAACTGGAGGCCGAGCAAAGACAAGAGGCATACGAAGCTCAAGCAAAAGGACGCAGGTATGTGCCCGGGGTACAAGAAGATGCGAGGAAACGATCTATCTGGATAGCGGCCAGTATGCCCGGCTACATGTCGACAATGGAAGAATTTAGTGTAGAACGTCTGATCGAGCAATTATTAAATGAGGAGACCCAAAAATACGAACATGCAGCCGAAAAGGAGCGATTAATAAAAGAAGGTTATGCGAACCAAATTCAAGAGATAGATAAGCGCATGACCAAATCCTTAAATCAATCGGCTCAAGCGTTAATTGAGGCCGGTCTTACACCATCCGACGACAATGCAACCCAAGCAACTCAAGACAAAATCCTTTCTTATCGGGAATCCCTTGCAAAAGCCCTACGAGCGAATGAGTCTGGACTTCGGAAATCGCTAATTGACATTATGAAAGACGGGCAAAACAAAGAAATTGCTCAGATGGAGGCCGAAACCAAAGAGAAACTTGCTAAAATACAAGAAGATGGACAAAAAATTACTGAAGCATATAAAAAATTAGGAAAGAGTTCGGAACATTACCAAATTGGTCAGAAAATGGTTTCTGAATTTGGTAATGGAAACGTTGATCTACTTACACGTCCGTTGATCGATTCTGCAAAATTAATCGAAAAAGGATGGACGGAAGCGGGAGAGGGGGTTGCTACCTTATTTAGTTCTCAGTTTGGTATTTTAAATCAGGAAGGGGAAAAAGTAGAGATACTTGTTACTCCTATTTTACCCAATGGAGATGTTCTTTCCCCGAGTGAGTTAGAAGATTATGTATATAATGAATTAGAAGGTGTGCCGAACATACTTCAGGCAGATAAAAAAGGTATATTGATATCTTTGGGTGTAAGTGAAGATGGTAAAGCTGGGGAAAATTTGCATTTGGCGCAAGAAAAATATTATAAAGAAGATATAGCGCTTTTTCAGCGATCCCAGAATGTTAAAATTGCTGAAGATGTAAAACGAGCTGCCATTGTCGCAAAATATGCCCGGCAGGAAGAAGAGCTTTGGCGCAGCGTGTCCGATGTTTTTTTGACAGACGAAGAACGCAAGCGACAAGGTATTCAAAAGACGTTCGACGAATACCGCAGGCAGGCGGAATCGCTACTTAAGGGTGGCTCTATTGGAGAAAGCGAGTATAATGCCCTCGTGGGCGAAATAGGAAGGGCCGAGACCAAATCCATGCTTCAGGATGTATTGCGAGAGTATGAGACTTTCGAACAGCAAAAAGCCCGCATTGCCGAAGAATACAACGATAAGATCGCCCGACTGGAAGAACAGAATGCAAACGGCCAGTACAACGAGAATATCGAAGAGATCAAAAGACAAAGGGATTTGGAGATCGCGCAGCTTCAGATTTCCGAGTCCGATTTCTTTCAGGTGATCTCCGGTAATCTGGAAGAGTACGGGCTGGCCACAATCCGCGATGCCATTGCCCAAGCGAAGGAATATCTCGACAATTTCATAGCCGATGCGAAAAGCAAGAACGGAGGAAAACTGACGAACGAACAGCTTCAGTTTGCCACACAGATGCGGCAAAGCATAGATAAGGCGACTCAAGCGGTTTATAACCGCTTACCCTCTGGACTATCTAAGGCTGCAAGCGGAATGAAGAAAGTAGCCGACTCGGCTAAAGAACTCGACGAATCGCTCGCAAACGTACTCGATACCGTGAGCAACATGATTCAGGGCTTCTCGGATATAGAATCGGGTATTTCCGGCTTGAAAGAAGCATCCGCTAATTTCAAGCAGATGAAGCAAAACGCCAAAGATCAGGGAAAGTCTTTAGGGTTCGGCGATATACTCGGAACCGTAGGATCATATGCGGGAGCAATCGGGTCAATCGTTAGCGGTGTGACTGGTATATTCAGTTCAATAGGGAACCTATTTGACGACCAAGCCAAATATGCGGCGATAAATGCGGAGTACGCAAGGAGGCAGGAGGCATACTGGGAATCCATAAACTTTCAAGTAGAAAGATACACCAAGTTACTTGAAGAAGCAGCCGGCGAAGATTATTTTACGACGGCAGCGGAGCAAATGGGTATTCTAAATGAATCACTTGCTAAAGCGAGAAAAGATATACTTAATAATGTTCCTAAAGGTAAACTTGATTCGAGATCAGGAGGATTATGGTTATTTTTCAGAGGTTTACTTGACAAGTCACGACCTTTTTCTATCGATTTTGACAAAGACGCAAAGGATATAATTAACTTTATCCAGCAAAACGGAGGTTATTCTCGTGACGAAGGGTTATCCATAGAAGCTGCTTATGCGCTCAAAGAAAGCGCAGATATATGGTCGAAAATGCCGGACTGGATGCAAGAGTCCGTTGAAAAAATGATTGAAATCAACGAACAGACCGAAGAGCTTAAAGAAACTTTGAACGAAAGCCTGTTTCAAACAACATCGAAAGATTTGGAGGATGCCATTATTGAAGGGTTAAAGAATGGCAAAAAAGGAGTCGATGAGTTTGGAAGCGAATTTGAAGAAGTTATGCGGAATGCTCTTTTGCAATCATTTGCTATCAACGAATTGAGGCCCATGATTAAGAAGTTTTATGAGAAATATACTCAATTAGCCGATAGCGATGAAAACGGGAAGCTCGATTTAACCAAAGACGAAATAGATACTTTACGAAAAGAATGGAACGATATTATAACTGGAGCAACAGAAGGGTGGGAAAACTTCAAACAGATTGTCGGATATACCGAATCGTCTGACGCTTCGACCCAATCCGCTACTTCCCGGGGGTTCCAAACGATGTCCCAAGATACTGGGAATGAGCTTAACGGTCGATTTTCGGACTTGCAGATGAAAGGACAGCAGATTATTGATATCAATACAGGTATCCGCGATATCGCATCCGAATTACGGCAGATTCAGGTGGAATCCCTCTTAGAACTCCGAGGAATAAATGAAAATACCGGAAATACGGTAAAAATACTGAAAATGCATACTTCTATGCTCTCAAAAATTAGTGACAACACAAGTAGGATTTGATTATGACTGAAATGCTTATCAACAAGCAGGACGCATCGACTTTCGGCGTCCGCATGGGGGATGGTTTCTTGGACGCTATATGTTCCCCCCTCCCTTTAAAAGAATTCGTTGAAAATTCCAGCCGCCTTGAGGACGGAAAAAGGGTACTGTACAACTCACCCAAGATCGACGAGCGGGACGTTACCCTCACGTTCAACATTCACGGCGATACTGAGGAAGAATTTACCGCTAACAAGGCGGCATTCGAGCAAATATTATACGCAGGAAAGGTAGAGATTCATCTGCCGGTTACTGGGAAAACCTATCGGCTTACCTATCTCCGTTCCCAATCGTATGCGCAAAATATAGCTCGTACTTCCTGCTCTGTATCGGTAAAATTTAACGAGCCGAATCCAAACAATAGGGATGAATAATTAATAATAGACTACGTTTTACAAGAATAGTGTAAATTTTATTTAGATTTGTATCATCTCACCCATAGACAAAATCAACACATAATAAAATGAAAAAATTAATCATTTTTTTAATGGGTCTAATATCCATTTCCTCGCTTTCTGCCCAAAGGATAGTAACCGACGAGATTGATAAATTTAATGGAGACAGGATAGTCGAAACGAATATTGTTAGGACAGGTCGGCCCATGAAGACTCATTACCAGTTAAGGCAAATTAATGATTCTCTTTTTATGTGCTTATATGTTAAGAATATTAAAAGAATTGAAATTAAGAAGGATAGCGTTCCGTTAATTTTACTTATGAGAAGTGGAGATAAAATTAATTTAACCGGAGAAATTGAAAATATGTTTTCCAAAGAGCGCAATCAATCGATACATTGGGGAGCTGGAATTACAACCGGAGGAGCGAAGAAATTGACAAGTATTATAATTAGCGCGTACATTCCTGAAGAAATCCTGACAAAATTATGCGTCGAAGATATAATAGGCTTGAGAATATCATTGGGAAATATAAATATTGACAAATCATTAGAATATAAGTACCATAGCACCTATAAAAATCTACGTCAAATGTTCAATTTAATGCGAGACCAAAAGTAACGGAGATTTCGTGCCTACTATATCTTTTTGAATGAGCTACGGTCAATAACAAGTCAATGCCATGTCGAACGAAGGAATTATAGCCATATTGGTTCTTGTTGTATTCATTATCTGCATCGTCGCAAAAGTCATATCAAATATGAACGGGGATAATAATACAATAGATACCTCGCCTACCTATAAACCTATTCGGGAATTATCGGATGACGAGCTGAAGAATCTGTTGTCGGAAGTGGAAAACGACCTCGAGACGGTTAAAATTGAATATCAAGGAGCCTTAGCCAACCCCTACGTGCTTTATATAACGAGAAATCTGATAAAGCAACGATTAGATGATACCGTCGAAAGACGACAATACATTCTTGATGAAATGTATAAGAGGCAGAAAGAGGCAGCTACAAAGGCTTAGCACTCGATAAACGATAGGAAATTACCAATAAAGGCCCGCTGATGCGGGCCTTTATGGTATTGGCAATCACAGCATCGCGGCTGTTTTTCGTATCTGTTGTAGCACTGCCGAGAGGCCGGAATCACGGCGGGCGGTCTGCATGTTATAGTCGGATTGCATATTGATCCAAATATAAGCCGGAATACCCGTTGCCGCCTC
>OGRO01000308.1_pt1 | contig 48651 bp, 57 predicted proteins | sample 1553451 | NCBI WGS metagenome assembly OGRO01 (sample SAMEA2580021, study PRJEB22360) | human gut metagenome | reverse complement strand
TAATTGGTATTATTGGTTTTCCATTAGTTTTGGCTTTAAACAAAGGTATGAAAAATTTATATGTAAAAAGCAAATTAAAACTAGATGATAATAAAATTGTTTATGACAGGCAGGTGGAATATGAATGGACTGCTGTAGGACATTTAAATACTAAAAATATATACGAAATTTCTAAATTTGATGATTATAAAATTACAAGTAGATGGATAATTTTATATGGAAATTTTGAATATACAGAAATATATAAGGGAAAAAACAATGGTAGTTCATCTACAAAAATTGTTAAAATTGCAAGAGTATTTGATACAGATAAAGAAATTATTGATTTTATTAAAAAGAACTCTACTAAATAATATTGTTTAATAAAACATGTAAAACATGAAATTATTGATAGTTAATTATTCTATCCACAAGTGCTGTGGATAGTTTTATTTTATATTTTACTTTTATTAACATATATTGTTAATGAAAATATAGTTTAATACTATTTTAAAAAGATTTTTTATGCTATAATACAGTTGAAAGGATGATTCATCATGGATATAAAGAGAAATGCAGAAGAAATGGAAAAATGGCTTAATTCGCCTATTCCAAAAAGAGTAATTAATGAGTGGAAAAAAGAAAATAAATTAAAAATTAAAACTGAAAAAGAAAAAATAAATAGAATAATTTATAGTAATTGTTATTTATTATGGCTTGAACAATTTACTTTAAAAAATCCTTGTTTCAGTAGTGATATTTTGTTGTACTCTCAAGAAGGAATAACAGGCGAAGAAATTGATATGATTGGAGACTTATATTTTTTATACGAAATAATAGATGACTATGCTAATAGAAATACCTTACCTGCTTTTAATTGTTATCATGGTCAATATTATAAAATTAGTTATAATAATAACTGCTACAAAATAGGTGTTATCTCAGAACAAGGTACACATTTCTTTACAAGAAGAGTAAATACTGAAAACAAAGATAATTTTATTGATTTTAATATTATTATGAAAGAAAGAATTAAAATCTTGAGATAGATCTATATTAGACATGTATGAGTGAAATCCATAATTAGTAGAAATATCTTGCATTCCTTCTCCTGTAATCTTGTTAATAGAACTATTAGTATCATCTATATAATAGATTCCAGTATTAGAAGAACATACACCCCATTTATTAGTAGTTCCAGATTTAGTTGTAATATATCTTTTATCAGATAAGAATTGTCCTGTTCCTAATTCAATAGGTACTCCATCTGAAGGAGTTAACTGAACTCTAGGATTAATAATAAGATAACTTACAGCAGTATCTTGAAATCCATACATGAAACTATTAAATTCTTGTAATTTTCTAATTTCACCATATTGACCATCAAGATCTATAAATTCATTTTGAAGAATATTAGTAGCATTATCTATTTTAGATCCTAATGTTTTAGTACTACTAGCAATTATCTTATTAGGAAAATTAGTTTGTACATCTACATCTGAAGGTATTTGAGAATAAGTAAATAGATCATTTAACTGATTATACACTTCATTAAATTTATAATATTGTTCAGGTTGTGTATATTTAATATCAGTTAATTTATCTGAGTTATCTATTCTTCTATCTAAGTCTATAGTAGATTCTACCATAAATGATAACACTTCTGCAACTCCATTTGTAGCTTGTGTATCTGTAATATATGATTTTAAAAGATTAAATCTTTGTAGATAAATATCTCCTTGATCTGCAATAATATCAATAGGTTTCTGTATAGTATTAGAATATTCTATAGGAACTTCTTTACTACATACTATATATAGATTATTGTTATTATCTTTTTCTCCATATTGATTATCATCATCTCCAATTTTTCTAGCTAATTCTACTATAGGATATTCTTTAGTAGTCCAAGAATATCCACTAGTGGCAGTAATATCAGACATAGAATCATAAACAATACCATTGTAGGCAGTAAAATTATCTCTTCCTACTATTTCATCTGTTCTAGCTTGAAAATGATAATAAGGTTGAATTCCATTCCACCCATCTTTTTCAACAACTGCAGGAAAAACTATATGTTGAGATGTTTTACCATGATATGTTAAAGTTTTAGTAGCATCTCTATCAGTATAATGAAGATCTATATCTGAATTATATTTTATAGATTTACCTATATTCTTCATAAATAAATCAACAGTACCATTGTTAGCTCCACCATATTGTTTATCATTATCTGTCTCTAATAAAATAAAAGGATCTTTACTTTGAGATAAAACAGAATCAAATCCATAATAAGCTCTAAAATAAGATATTTTATGGTTATTAGTTGGACTGTCATATGTAAATATTAATCCTTCTCCATTACTGCCTGATCCTGGTCTTAAATAGGTTAATATTCTATCTTCATATCCAGGAACACTAGCACTCACAGTAATATTCTTATTATTAGTAGTATCTAATGTAACTGTTGATGATAATGTCCATCTATTAAAAGTTCTTCCAACTAGTTGAATTCTACAAGAATTTAAATCTAATTGAGGTTGATCTGGAAAAGATATTTCAGGAGACCACATATTAACAATACTACTATCTCCATAAACACAATAGTTTGGATCTGTAGCTTCAGTAACTATACTAACAGGAGTATAAAAAGTAGAATCTTTAGCATCTAACTCTATATTATCATAAGTACCATCATCTGCTCTTCCACATAAAGGTTGAAATACTCCTTTTGCTGGAAATATTGCATGTGTAGGCATTCTATTAGATGGAGCTTTAATTTTTTTCTCTGGACTATTAATACCCATATTTCTAGATAAATAATCAGGCATAGCCCAAAAACCAGTATCTCTTTGAGTTCTTTGAAATATAGTGGGAGTTAATATACCTTGAGATAATATACTTGAATTAGAAAAATCTCTTTTTACTCTAACTATTCTAGCTCTAACAATATCAAAATCTTGTACTAGTATCTTGCAAAGACTTATAGGTAATGTGAATGTTATTCTAGAATAGTTAGCAGATATATTAACATTTAATCCATTTTCTATTTCATTAAAAGGTTCTATAGTATAAGTTTCTAAATTTCCTCTTGGATTAGTAGATTTTTTATCTCTAGGAATTTTAATATCTGCTAAATAAATAACTTCCATCCATTGTCCATATTTATTGCAGAATTGTATTCCAAATCTATATTTCTCTCCTCTTTTAAAAGATGTTTTAATCTTACCTTTTTGTCCTTCCTGATATGGATTATATTTTAAACTAGATTGTATGTTTCCTTTCCAAGTTTCATTAGCAGTAACTGTAGTATTATTAATATCTTGGGTAAAATTTTGTTGTTCTGGAGGTAATGTAGTATATGTATCTATAATTTGAGTTTCAGCTCCTATAGTATATCTAATTAATTCAGGTCCTGCATTAATTAAATCATTATCAGAACTTTTGTAACTACCATTAACAGCCTCCATTTCTTTAGCTCCAGAAAATTTATATCTACCATTAGGATCTGTTAAATCTTGTAAGTTACTATGTTCTTCTTTATAATTAGCAAATATTAATCTATTTGAATGTTGAGCAATACAATTAGGAATTAAAAAGTCTGATCCTAAAAAAGATAATTGTTCTAATGATATATCTTCTAATGATACTTGACCATTATCTTTATAATTTAATGTTAGATTTCCTGTAGGAATTTTAGTATTTCCATCTTTGATATATTCATCTTCTAATTTACCATCATAGATAAGACTAATCTTAGGAAGACTATTATATTCAGTTCTATGTATTCTATATAATTTTATATTAGAAAATCCTTGTTTAGGAATTCCTCCTATTGTTATATCAAAAGCTACAGGAACACTAGTATCTTTTTCATATCCCTTACCTGTACTAGTAATAGCATATAATTCACTTAAACCACTAAGTTTAGATTGAGCTCCATATTTTCTATATAAATTATATCCATATTGAACCATTCCTGCAGTAAAAAATCCTCCAGTAGTTTGACTTACTTGAATATTACCATAGCTAACTTCAGGAACAAAATCTATAATATTAATATCATTCTCAGCTCCATCTGCTATATTTACATATCTAGGTTGATTTAAACCATCTATCCAATATACTTTTATAATAGAATCAGATTCATACCATCCTATAGTTTCTATCTTATGTTGAATATTAAAATTTATATTTCCTTCTAAGATAGTAATCATTTGATTAGTTTCTGTATCTATTCTATAAATTCTATCAATAGCAGGATTTTCTTGATGTGTAAATAATACTATATAATTTTTAACTTCACAATGTCCTAATATGATTCCTTTAATTGCTACAGTGTTTCCTTTATCATCTGTTACAACATATTCTTTATTACCTCTTTCATTAGTTACAGCAAAAGTAGTTTGACTGTCTGTAGCTAATAGTCTAGCATTTCTTATTTCATAAGCATATTCATTGCTAAACTTAGATTTTGAGATATCTTGATTAATTCCCTTAATCAAATGTTTTTCAATCTTAGGTATTCCCATATTATTGTGTTCTTAAATATTCCTTACTTCCTAATGATGCATAATATTTATCATGCTGTTTTAAATCAGGAATAAGTCTATTAACTATATTTGTAAAGTTTTCTGCTTCATCTAATGACATTTGATGTAATTGAGTACTAGCTCTACCAATAGACCAAGCATATCTTTGTTCTACCATTTGAAGTACTTGATAAGGCATTCTCATATTTTCTACTAGTATAGTATAATATTGAACTTTAATATAATCAATTAAAGCTCTCATAATAGCAAAGTTTTCAGGAACCATAGGCATTCCATCTTCATCTACTACTATACCTCTATATGCCATTTCAACAAATCCATTTCTAAAAGAAGTATAAATCATTCCATTATTAATTGTATAAGTTAAATCAGATGGACCTTCTTGATAACAATATTGTTTTCCTGTAGGATGAAATGTATCTGTAGATCTTCTCATTGGAATGAAAGCTTTATCATTATTATGATGCCTCATTCTTAATTGTACTTCTTTAACAAAATTACAAGGTAATTTACCCATGTAATCTTTTATTTCTATATCTGATTCTGTTTTATAATCTCTAAGTAATTTTGGAGAATTTAATATTTGAAAGAAATCAGTAACATAAATTACTACTGCTTCATAATTTAAATCTGCCATTATATTATTACTTTTAAGCCTATCTAACAGTTCAATCAATTTTACATATCTCATATTTTTCTTGTTCTAATGCATCTATTTTATGCTCTCTAATATTTTTAGAAAATTGTCTAGACATTATTCTAGCTGGCTTATATTTTAAAAATCTAAGCTTATCATATCTATTAGCAATATCTGAAACAGTATATCTAATTTGATACATGTAACCATCAGAATGTTGATTTAAAAGATATATTACTTGTCTATTTTTTTTAGCTTCTGGATCAGATTCCCATAATTCTTTAGTTGCTTTATAATTAATAGGAAGATTATTAATTAGTTCTCCATCTTCAAATTTAGGACTTTTAAAATGTTTTCTAATTCTAATTTGTCCTAATCTATAAGGAAATTTTATATCCATAGCTTTCTCAGAAATAAGAAGAGAATATTGTTCCATGATAAAATCTAATATCTCTTTATATTTCTCATAAGGAATTTGTTTACAATTTTTACAATAATATCTCCAATAGTCTTTACAACTATATGAATTTTTAAATTTATGTTCTCTTTGTTCACTCATAATTATACTTTAGATCTTTGATCTTCAATTCCTTCTCCATCATTAATAACATCTTTAGGCCTTTGAATCCTAGTAAGTTCTTCTAATGTTAATTTAATAATAGGATCTACCATAGAATTATTAATAGGAAATTCTTCTTCATAATAGTCTCCTTCATTTCCATTAGCATAATATACTTGAGAAGGATCTGAAAAAACTCCAAATATCAAAACTTTAGTTAGATTAGTAAAAGATGAATTAAAAGATTTTAGATATAATCTTTCATTTCCTAATGCTACATATAATAGATCTTTTGTCCATCTATTTGAACCTACAGAAGGCAATCTTTCAAATGTAACTAAATTAAAAGGAATTGCTGTATAATCTGTACTCATTATAATAGTAGTAGCTACTCCTGCTTCTTGTGCAAAATCTACCATTTCAGGTATTTTATCCACTGATCTTAATAATACTTCTGAATATTTTAGATCAGGAACTACTCTAATTTTTTCTAAAGGAACATTTAATGTTTGATAACAAGATCTAGGTACAGACTTTCTAGCATCTTTGTAATGTTGCTTTAGAAGAAAAGCTCTTTTATCTATTAAAACATTATAAATATATTCTTCAGAAAAGTCCTGAATAGAATCATCTGAATTAATAGATAAGAATTGTAATACTCTAAATATTAGTTCTCTTGTCCTCATTTTATTTTATTTAAATTAATTTACAAAGATACAACATTTTATAGCTTTTTCCAAACTTTGTTTTTAAATATATAATCTGTTGCTCCTGTAATCTTAGCATTAGGATTTCTATTTACATATGTTGTTTTGAATCCTTTTGTTCCATATTTTATAAATAAGAATTTCTTAGGAATATTTTCTAATATCTGATCTATAGTATCTCTAGATTGATATTCTATTTTATATTGTTTACCTAAATCTATAACATCTAAATCTAGATATGGAGATCTATATGTTGCTTTTATTGTTTTTATGATTGTATCTTTAAGATATAAGGTGTCTATTACCTTATTTAAGAGGAGATTTTGATTCTCTTGGGTAATTGTTTGATTAACTTTTAAAAGTCTCTTATATTTAATATTTAAGGCTTCTATTTGTTTTTTAGAATCATCATTAATATGTTTATATTCATTAGTAGTTACTATTAAAGATTTAATAGTAGCAGCATTAAGAGAATCTTTAGTTTTGAAATTAATTATTTCTGTAGTGAGAGCTTCTTGATTATAAGATAATCTTTCTATATTAGCTTTCTGTTTTTTAATATATTTAGCTTGAAAACTAATAGTACATATTAAACCTAGGAGTACTATAAATACTCCTAAGTATAATTTCCATTTTATATTCATATTATTCTATTGTTATGGTTATTTGATCTGTAGCCTGTTTAAGCTTATAATAGAGATCTTTAAAAGTTTGGGTACTATTAGAAACCCAACCATCTTTAGTTTTTTGTCCTACTAGAAGGCAGCCAAGAGAATCAGTAATAGGATCATTTCCTACATGTATTAAAACACCCTCAAATCCAGGAACATCTAATAGTCTAGGAAGTTTACCTTCACAGAAAGTAGCCCAAGACCTATCTTTAAATTTAGGACTTACTACATCTAAAGTAATTTGATAAGTTCCTTTAGGAATAGCAGTTTCTCCATATACTTTTTTAGATTGAATTTCTGTAATAGACATTTCATTAGTTAAACCCCTATCAGTATCTTCAATTACATCACATTGATATATACCATCAATATATAATTTACCTTCACAATAGTTATCTTGATTATTTATTCTTTTTAAAACTAACTTCATAACTTAAAAATTTATATAAAACAAAAAATGCCCCCTATCAATTAAGATAGAGGGCTCATTAAACAAAATCCAAGAACAATTACCTGAATAGTTTATGTTTTTCTGCCATAGTTCCATATAGATATGTCAAGAAAATAAAATATGCCTTAGCTTCAGGATATGGAAAAGAATCATCAGTTAAAGATTTATATGTATTATAAGCAAGTTCATTAATAGACTTACCCTCATATTTTTCTTTAGCTTTCTTCTTGTTCATAATAAAATTAAAATCATACTTATTTACAGAAGAGAATTCTCCAGTAAAATGTAGATTATTATTTTTCCTAGCTCTTTCAGTTTCTTCAACTGACCAAGGCTCATCATCTTCAAAATCTAATAGAAGCAGACCACATTCAAGCATTTCTTTATTTAAATGGTATCCATGTTCTCTAACATGTTCCATCATTTTAATATCACAATATTCTTTTTCTTTACCACTTTTCTCAGAAAATCTATTATGCATAGTTTCTTGCTCAAATGGTTTATTAGAATATCTTCTAGACATGTTCATATCATCATTATAGTTTCTCATATTCTTGAAGCCTTTGTTTTCAAAGTCTTGTCTGAATTGATCACTAAACATATCTGAATCATATCCAGAGGTTCCAAATAGTTTACTCATCAAATGTCTCATAACTGATCTGTTTTAACTTGTTCATTTTTAGCATTATTAAATAAGGTTTTTAGAGATTCTAGATCAGATCTTTCAATCTCATATGTTTTATTACTAATCAAACTAGCTAAACCTTTAGGAACATTAGGAAGATCTCCAAGTTTAAATTTAAATCCTCCTGTTTCATCAATTAATTTGAGATATTTATCTAACAGTCTATCAAAGTGTAGATTACCTTCAGAATCTGCTAGTAAACTAACAAAAGAACCTATTTTGTTTTCAACTATTTCATCTACTATAGGAAGCATTAGTTTAGTACCAAAACTGTTTCCTGTTAGTTGAACTATAATATTCTTAATCCATCTAGGAGCTACTTGTTTAAAAATTTCTACATCTGATATCATAATTTATTCCTTCACCAGCTACTCCCTTAGAAGCAGCATCATCTAAACTTCTTGCCATTGTTTTAAAATTTAAGTTGTTAGTTAGTTAGTTTATATTGGAATATTGGCCAATTAATTCCAATACAAAGATACTAAGTTTAGATGAGAAATATTCAAAATTTTTAAAAACTATACAATTTACTATAGCTATTCTTTATAGCTTTCCATAATATTTTATAAAAGCAAAGCCTTTTCTATGATCTAAATAGTCCTCTATTTCTTCATTTTTATCTGCTTCTATTTCAAAGGCAGATGCTTTATATGCTTTATGATTAATTTCTGATATATCAAATTTTTCTTTTTTAATTAATGTTTTAAATATATTATATATCAAAGATATTAAATATTCTACTCCATATATAATATAATACATTAAAAAATAGATAGGTAACCACCACCAACTATAAAATATACATAATATAGCAAATGGAATTAAGAAAGCTATAATACATTCTTTATATTGTTCACAGTGAATTAATTCATGTCTTAAAGATGATGGCATTAAACTTTCTTTCTTTGTAAAAATATAGCCAAATAACATAATTGTATTATATCCTTTAAATAAGATTGTTTTAGCTAATTTACTATTATAAAATACTTTACTCATAATTAAGGTTGAGGAGTTTGATACATTATACCAGCAGCTCTTAAATTAGCCAATAATTGGTTAAATTGAGCTTTAACACCTTCTAGATCAGTATCAGCTTGTAAATCTGTTAGATCAGCAGCTTGTTTAACTAATCCTAAAGTATCTGGAGTAGCAGTAGTTGTTGCACTAACAGTGTTCTCTAGTTTAACTTTATCTGCTGCAGACATAACTCCTGCTTTAGTTGTAGTTGCTGCATTAATAGTATGATATTGTGCAGATGTTTTCCAAATTGATCCTTCTTTATAAAGAACAGAACAATTATGTCTAATAGAATTTTCTAAGTAAGTAAAATCTATTAGTTTGTGAATTATTCCATTTTGTAAAGTACTAGCATTAGTTACAATATTAGCTAATAAATTATAATGATCTATACTCATTACTCCTGTAGTGTCACTAGAAGCAACAGGAAAGACAGTGCTAATACTTTTAGAAGAAAAACTATTATTAGTTTTATTATAAGTAATATATCCTGAAGTAATATTTAAAGCATTATCTTTAGTTTCTAATACATGACTGATAATAAAAGATTTTTTTTCTATTAATGCATTATCAAGTTTATTATCTTGTAGATATTTGCCCATATTAGCACTAAGAGCTTTATCTGTATCAGTACTAGTTAAATCATCTACAATATCTCTCATATCATCAGCAGCCCAAACTACATTACCATTTTCATCTAGTTTAAGAACTTGGTTAGATTTTCCATTTGTAGGAGGTAAAGTGTTCATATCTAAAAATTTCATCTTAGATTTACCTTGAACACCTAATAAATCTCCATCTTTAGTATTTAAAATTATAGAAGCTCCAAAAGGCAATTCTTTATTTCTTAGAACTGCCTTAGCTTCTTCTTTTGTATTATATGTTATCATTTTAAATTATATTTAATCCTTTATAGTAATCTACAATTAATTTAGCTAATGAGGGATTATCATATAATGAAACATCTCTCCATAAAACAAAATCTTGTATTAATCCTTTAAAATAATTCTTTCCACTCTGCCATACACAACCTAGATGTAAAGAAGAATTATTTAAATTACCATAACCTATATTTCCTAGTAAACCATTAGCATTTGCCCCATAATCCCAAGTACTTCCATTTATAGAAATTGTAGATTTTAAAATATTAGCTTGATAAGTTATCATTACATGATACCATTTATTTGTATTAACAGAACTACTAGAATAAACAACAGAAGCACCTCTTCCACCTTCACAGTAACATTCAGCAGCAAATTTATTACTTTGTATACTAGGAGACCATCCTAAAGCATAACCAAATTCTTCAGTATTTAGTCCAAAAATTGTTCCTCCTAAAATTCCAGAATAAGAACTGTTTGTGGTAGTTTGTTTTATTAACATAGAAATACTTACATTTGTAGGAGCTTTAGCTTGATTACTTAAATATATATCAGTTGATTGACATTGTAAGGCTTTTCTTCCTGCAACTCCTTTAACAAAAGTACCTGCACCTGACATAACTCCAAAATTTTGAGGAACAAACTGTGTAGATCCTTGTTTTAAGTAAGTTTGATTTGTATTACCATTAAATTCACAAAAATGAACTGGATAGTTGTTCCATGCAGCACTTATTTGTTCTACAATTGGAGTTAGATGAGTAGAGGTAGGCCATACTTTCTTTCCATTCAACCAAGCTTCTTTAACATTTCTTCCACCTATTTTCATGGAAGCAATTTCTTTTCCATTTAATGTTAATCCCATAATTATTCTAATACTATATATAAAATACCTGCTTCAGATCCTGGAGTACCTCCATCTAATACTTGTATATCAGCTACTTTTAATGTGGAAGTGGATCTAACATAATTTCTATTATTAGTTAATCTACTAATGTTATCATTAGCTTTTACATAAGAACTAGCAGCTGTTCCTCCTAATTGAGTAGCATTTGTTGCAGTAGCAGCATTACCAGTAATAGAGACTCCTAAAGTAGTAGAACATTGAGTGATTGTTCCTGCATTCATGTATACTGGAACTGTAGCAGAACCTACTGTTGCAGAACATGCTGTTGGTGTTCCAGAACTTAAATATATAGGTTTAGCTGATCCTCCTATTGTAGTAGAGCCTAATTTAGATGCTGTAGTAGCAGTTGTTGCCTTTCCTGAAATACTAATACCCCAAGTTCCACTAGCACCTGTTCCTGTTTTAGTAGGGAATTGTCCTGATGACCATGTTTGAGTGGCAACTAAGTTAGAACCCATATATACATTTCCAGCATAAATATTTGCCCAAGATTCTGCAGATCCTGCTCTAAAATAAAAAGCATTGGGAGCATAAGTGCATCCAGTTGGAACTCTATAATTTATTAACATATATGCTGAAGCAGAAGATTGAGATGTGTTTCCTATGCATATTTCATTTCCATTTCCTTTAATAGTGGCATAATTACTAGTTAAAGTAAAATTAGTCAATGGAGCAAACTGTCCATTAGCCCAACTCTGTGTTGCATATCCATTTAAAGAACTAGATGTTAAATATGTGGCTCCCTTAGTAACAGTTAATGTATGACCACTAGCTGATATTGCAGTTACAGCATTACCAGAACCACTATTAGATATAGAAATACTTGGTATAGATGGTATTTGATCTGTAGTAGCTATTTGTTTACCAAATAATTTACCTATTCCTACTTTATTTGTAAAAGAAGTTACCTCTAATTCTAGAGCATTTACTCCAGACATCCCCACTTTAAAAATAGTACCAGTATCTAAGAGTGCCATATCAAGTAATCTCTCTGATAATGTTGTGGTATTTATGGTTGCACCAGATCTTCTGGCTAATAATAAAGGAGTTTGACCACCATCACTTGGAACTTGAACACTTAATGCTCCAGCTCCTCCATTCCAATTATTTCCTGTTCCTCCAACTACATCAATTACAGCATTATTTTTTCTGCTGTTCATGGTCAGAGCACCTGTCATAGTTCCTCCAGACAAAGGTAAATATCCAGAAACAGTAGGTATATCTGTAATTAAAGCTAATCTGGTACTACCATTAGTTGTTCCAACTCTAACATATCCATCATTATCTATAAATAAATATTTGTTAGAATTATAATTATATATATAAGCACCTAGACCATCCATAAATCCAATTGCAGCTGAAGAAGTTCCATTTCTAGAAACCCTCATATAAGTTTCATTTGCTCCAGTGGAATCAATAGTTAATACTGCAGAACTGGTAGATGTTAATTTACCTCCTGTTAATGGAAGATAATTACCTATATCAGATGTAGTAGCTAATTTAATCCAATTTCCAAATGATGTCCATTTAGTTCTATAATAAAGTTCAGTTTTATTAGAACTTGCCCATAATTGAATTCCTTCATCATCTCCTTGAGCACTAAATAATAATCCATTACTTGTTGGAGTTCCAGCAACACCCTGAGTTTCAGCATAAAATATTTGATTAGTAGGTAAACTATTTGGATTATTCTTATGAGATGCTGGTAATATATTAACATCTTTATTTGTTAATAACCTATTCCATTCTCCATATTCTGTTTGGTTATAAGCCATATGCCTATAATAAAGACCATTTTTACTAGCTTCTGCACCACCTGAAAACCATAATTGATTTGCCCAATGAGCATTTCTTGAATTTACTTGTAATACAGTTCCATAATTAGTGGGACCTCCTGCACTAGATACATCATAAGCATCTAATACTTGTAAATATCCACTATAATTTCTATTTGGAGTTAAATCATTTGTCCAAGTGCTAGCTTTAAAAGCAATTCCATTAGAGTCTAAGATTATTTGTCCTGTTGCTGTATCTCCAGTTTTCTTAAGAAAATTACTTGTACTACTATTAATCTTTGATACAACCCAATTAGTATCAGCTAAAAATTTCCAACCAGTAGCACTATTTCCTGAAGAAGGTATATATTGTCTATAAGCTATTCCTGTGCCATCAATATCTGCAGCCAATTGAAAAGCATTATCATTTACCCAGAAATAAGTTAAGAACATTCCATCATTAACACTCTTACCTGTATTAGAATCAGTTCCTGGAGAACCTGCTGCATCTACTGTAAATGATGATATATATAAAACATCATTACCAGTTTTTGCTAAATTTAGATTTGTCTGTCTAAAATTACTAGTAAATCCAGCAGCTGATTTAATAACTCCTTTAGAATATATCCCATTAGTAGGTATATTAGGAGCACTATTAGCATAACTATCTGAAACACATAAACTTCCTACATAAACAGGATAAGCTGCATTTTGAGAAGTATAAAATCCAATACCTATATGACTAGAATCTCCACTTTGATTATCTATAAATGACCCATTGGTACCAAAAGATATTTTATTAGTATGTAAGTTGTTTATATATGCAGCATTAAAACTCTGATCTGAAGTCCCAAGGGAACCTGATCCTCCACTAACTAATGTAGCTTTAGAATGAGGCAATAACCCATTAGTTCCTGTTTTAATATAAGTAAAATACTGTCCATCTTTATTTGTTAATGTTGCATGATTATATGTATTTGTAGTATATGTTACTGGATTAGTTAGGTTATATTTATCCCAGATTTCATAATAAGTTCCATTATGTCCAATAGCCCACTTATCTCCTGCATATCCAAATACTCCTAACTGAGAGGCTTGTGCATTTATAGCTTGTATAATACAATAATTATCAGCATCAGTAGACTGTAATCTCAATTTAATATCTGCTTCTTGTTTTATTGTAAGTTGTCCAGTTAAGGTACCTCCAATAAGTGGCAAGTAATTAGCTAAATCAGTTGTGCTTGCTGGAGTTGGTAAGTTAGAAGCATCCCAGATTTTATATGATGTATCATTTCTAACATGTAAAATATCATTTGAATTAGACCTGATTTTTGTCACTCCAGATAAATGACCTATCTCTAATGACTTATTAGAAAGTACTTTAAGTATACCATTTCCATCATTAGTTCTTATATCCCAGCCATATGGAACAGCTATTGGTCCTATCATTGTGCCACCAGAAAGTGGTAAATAAGATCCTTGTATATTAGTAATAGAATTTTGTAATATTTTACCTTGTTCTGCAGATAATACTTTATTAGTACCACCAGATGTTAAATTATTAACTATATCTGCATGATATAATACTTCTGAATTATCTGAAGTTCTTCTAAATGTAGTTCCTAAGATAGGTTTCCAAAATCTAAAATTAAATTTAGTTGTATTTATATTCCAAGCATTTTCTCCTGCAGAATTATATAAAGTACCTTGTGGTGTTTCATCTATAAAAGAGTAAGAACTATAAACATTTTCTTGGTAAATTATATCTCCTGAATATCTTTTATAATCAGTTCTTCCAAATAATAAAGGAGTAGATTCATTTACAATGTTAGTTGTTGATAAGATTTTATCTTTACTATTCCAGCTAATAAAATATCCATCTAACATATTATCATCTGATTCTCTTAAAGCTAAGTTCCAAAGATCTCCTTCAACTCCTGCTTTAAATCTATTATCAGATTCATCAAATACTATAAAATAGTTAGGTTCTGTTCCTCTATCTATTTCTAGTCCAGCAATTCCTTTAGTAACTCCAGCTCCTACTTCACCTTTGTTTAATAAGAGTAAATTATCTTTTATTTCTACAGTTTCTGCTTCTGTAACAAAAGATTGACCTTCTACTAAAAGATCTCCTTTAAATGTTGCATTCTTAGCAATAAAATTAACATAATCAGTATCAGCTGCATTTCTAACAGAAATAGCATCACTTTCATGTTTAATCTTATTACCAGTATTATATTTTAATTGAAATGTTGAATTAGTTGTTCCTAAATCAGTATTCTGTTCATGAGTTTGTCCTTCTAATGCTTGAAATCTATTATCATGTTCAGTATCTTTATTTGTAGATCTAGCAATTTCATTATCTAATTTTGTTTCAATTCTAGATTCTTCTCTTTCAGCTCTATCAGTTTCAGTTTCAATCTTAGTATTTAAATTAGATTCAGCATCAGTTGCTCTTGTTGTTTCAGCATCTATTTTTTTATCTAATCTATCATCTTCAGTGGTAGATCTATTAATCTCAGAATCTAACTTAGAATCTATCCTTAGATCCTCATCAGTAGACCTTTTAATCTCAGCATCAAGTTTTGCATCAATTCTTTGATCTTCTTTGATAGACCTGTCTATCTCTTTATCTAGTTTAGTTTCTATTCTATTTTCAGCATTAATAGCTCTATCAGTTTCAGTTTCAATCTTAGTATTTAAATTAGATTCAGCATCAGTTGCTCTTGTTGTTTCAGCATCTATTTTTTTATCTAATCTATCATCTTCAGTGGTAGATCTATTAATCTCAGAATCTAACTTAGAATCTATCCTTAGATCCTCATCAGTAGACCTTTTAATCTCAGCATCAAGTTTTGCATCAATTCTTTGATCTTCTTTGATAGACCTGTCTATCTCTTTATCTAGTTTAGTTTCTATTCTATTTTCAGCATTAATAGCTCTATCAGTTTCAGTTCTGATAGACTGCATTGCTGATTCAAAATAATTAGTTAGAGTATCACTTAATACTTTTCCTTGTTTAGCAGACAATACTTTAGTAGGATCATCAGTAGTTAAATTGTCCACTATATCTTGTTTACTAACAAAATTCTCTGGAATATCTACAATAAAATCTTTATACTGATTTAAAAATTTAAGAGCTTGTTCTAATGTATTTAGAACTGTGCCTTCATCATCTTCATATATTTTAGCTCTAAGCTCTTCAATTTTTGTTTGAATTCTTTTTAAAGTATTGTATTCATCAGATGCTCCTCCAATAAGATTAATAACTGCTGTATTAATTTGATCTAAAGTCCATTGAACTCTAGATATTGTATCAGGAATATCTGCATCTACTATTTCAGATCTGATTTCTTCACTTGTTTTGTGAATTGCTTTATTACTTACATGTTCTTGTAACTCTTTATAATCATCAATAGTAGGGTTTATTAAACTGGTTTGAAAAGTATATTTTCTTAACTCATTATTTTTATCTAAAGCAAAGAATGTTAGACCATAATATCTTTTCTGTACAGGTACTCTTTTAAGATATTGTTCTAATGTCTCCAAATTACTTTTAGAAACAATCCTATCATCAATAGGATCATTTCCTTGCATGTTAAAACCAGTTAATATATTACTCATTTTTCTAACTTATTACTATGTTAAAATGATTTGGAGAATCCAAATATTTAATTTCTGATGTTCTATAAACATCTAATTGTGTAGTTTTATCAGGTGTTAATTCTGATCTAATTTTTGTGAATTCATTCTTAACATCTACATTATTATTTGTAATAGAAAATGTAAATGTACTAGGAACTACAATATAAATATATCCATATAAAGGATTAGCTACAGTACCATTAATATCTTCTTCAAATGTACTAGGTAATGATTTAACTAATAGAGCATTTAATACATGAATATCTGATATATTCTGAGATGCTGAAATACCAAAATAACAATTCTTATTATTTATAATTTCTTCAGCAGCAATTTCTATAGTATCAATCATTTTAGATAAAACATCAATAAGATATTTATAGTCTTCTGAAGTTATCCTTCTTGGACATGTTTGAAATCTCATTCTTAATTCTGCAATAGTGGCAGGATCAAAAATATCTATATTGATATTGCTCATTTTAAGCTTCTTTAATTTTAACACATAAATCAAAAATAGCATCTGTAATTGAATTATTTTTATCTAATTCATCAACAGAATCTTTTAATAGTTTTAATTCTTCACTATTGAAATCAACATCTTTAGGTTTTTCTTCATTTTTCCAAGTAATACCTTTTTCATTTTGTTTAATTTCAAAAGTTTCAATTTCTTCTGAACTAAAATCTACTTTCTTAATTATATTTCTCTTATTAGTCATAGTTAAGAGAGCCCCCTTTTCAGGGAGCAACTCTAACATCATTAATCTTTCTTTTATATTTAGTTTCATAGTATTTAAATTTTTAAATTTATCCCCAATCTCCTGACATAACACTTACACACATCCATCCATTTACTGTTTTTAAAAATAAAGCTCCTGATTTTTGTGGAACCCAAACATTTTTTTGAAAATACCCAGAACTAGATGAGATTCCAAATCTGTGAGAAGTATTATGATTCATAAGAAATACTAATTGCCCAGTATATCCTCCAGAAATAGTACAATCATCAATTGTGTCCCCATTTTCTGTTGTTACATAATATAAAGAATAACTGTCTTGTATATTAATAGTTTTGCTAGCTTTAGTGATGACTATAGTTTGTCTACTAAATCTTAAACATTGTAATAAACAGTCTGTAGCAGAAAGAGTATTTATTCCTGCACTTTTTGCATCTATTGTCCAAGCTCTTAATGTTGGATAGGAATTTTCTGATCCTCCTAATGAAGTATGAAACCATCCTTGAGAATAAGAATCCCCAATATAACTGTCTCCTCCAGTATAGACTTTTCCCATAATTACACCAAAGTTACTAGAAGTGGTCTTACCAATCTTAATTAGTAATTCTTTTCCACTAACAGTATCAGGCATTCTGAACTCTAAGTAATTGTTCATTACTTTAAAATTGCCTATGTTTCCACCAACTGATACACTTAAGTTTCCACTAATATCAGCATTCTTAGCAGTAAGATTGCCATTAGAATCTACATAGAAGTTTCCATCTTTAAGACCAAAACCTCCACCTTCTTCTGTACTATAGATATTAAGATTTCCAATTCTACCACTAGTGGCAACAATCTTACCTTCAGCATCTATATTACCTTTAAAGAATCCATTATTAGCCCAAATATCTCCATGAAAATATCCATTATAACAAAGAACAGAACCATCTTGTCTTACAACAAATGTAGCTCCATCATTGTCTTTAGGACTGTATTCATAGAATTGTTGTCTCTTAGCAGTATTAGTTGGATCATCTAAGACTTCTTGAAATTTATTAGACCATAATTGAGCAGATTCTAATGTACCTCCAGACCATATTCTAACAGTTTTGTCTACAAATCCCATTCCTGGAAGATTACTGCCTCCATACATTCCAGCTTTTTCATCAGTAAATGTTACTGAGAAATCATCTATTCTAGTTGTATGTCCTAATCTAATACTTGTAGATAATATAAGTCCTCCTTCTATATTAGTAGTATATTTAAGAGCATCTTCCATATAAAAATTCTCTTCATTAGTTTTTCTATAAGAAAGAGTCTTTATAAAATATATCCCAGAATCTTCACAGTAAACTTTAATAGTTACATGTAAAATTAGCTTACTACTATCAAAAGCAGTTGGGTATATAACACCTTCTCCTGTTTTTTCTACTGAAAGCCCTTCATCTATTTTGTCTATTATAATAGAATAAAATCCTTTACTAGGAGTTGTAGTATTAGCAGCATTATAAATTAAAGGAACTGTTCCTTTTAATACAGTTAATGTTGTGCCTGATTTTTCTGGAGTAAAATAACTTGAATCAATTTCATTTTTAGTTCCTGATTCAACTAATAAATCATGATATTCAGAGTCTGCTATAACAGAATAAGAATCTTCTCCTTTATCTCCAGTCATTTTAACTGGTGTAGACCATTGTTCTCCATTTTTTACTTCTCCAGTAATAGGATTTTTTAATATTTTAGTCATCCAAACAAATTGATTTCCTGTAGGTTGAGGAGGATTATCATACCAATTTGCTCCTGGACTTTTTCCACTAGGAAACTGAATAGTTGGCATATTTTCTCCTAAAGCATATTTAAAATCTGTATACCAACCATCAACTCCAACAATTTTTACAGGATCACCCCATTCACCTGAAGAAGCACTAGGTGCTACTTTTTGAGACATCCATATAACATTATCTGTAGTATCAGTATGCCATCCATTAGTAGTTCCATTACCAGTAGGCTTATTGGGCTTTAATTCAGAATCATGATAAGTTATATACACATTCCATCCATTTTCCCCATTAGCACCATCAGTTCCATCTGAACCATCAGTAACCATTAAAGTCCATGCTGTACCATTATAAATATAAACTTTACCATTATCTATATCTCTATATACCCAATTTATTTGAGGATTTGAGGGAGGATCTCTAAATTCACCTTTCCATATAATACTTAATCCATCAGTACCATTTTTCCCATTAATACCATCAATAGTCATCTGATACCAAGAACCACTTTGATATACATAGCTTTTACCATCAGTGGTGTTTCTATATGCCCAACCATTTTGAGGATCATTTGGATGAGAATCAAATTCTCCCTTCCATACTATAGAAGTACCATCTGTACCATTTACACCATCAGCTCCATTAATTCCATTAATTCCATCTGTAATTTTCACAATAGTATGAGTGTCATAATAATCTCCTACATCTACTCTATAAGTAACATAAGTATTACCATTGCTCCATCCCATCTTAGGGTCATTAGGATTAATAGTTAAAGAATTAGTAGTATTTTCTATTACTGTCCAATTGGTGTTTTCAGTTTTATATCTCCATATATATTGAGGATCAAGAATATTTTGTGTTAAAGCTATTATATTAATAACATTAGGAATAGGATCTCCTTGAAAATCATCTTTATATTTAAATAATTGATCTCCTTGTATCTCTACACTTCTAGCAGGAGTACCAATAGCTGTTTGTTTTAATAATTCAGAAATAGAAGGTTCTCTATTATTGCATAGATCTAATCTCTGACCCCAAAAATGCACTTCAGTACCTATTCCTAAAGCACTGCCTTGATAAGCTCTAAACATTTGAACTTCATCAGTGTTTTTAAATTTAAAAGTTTTAAATTTAACTGCATCAGAAGCTTTTCTGCCTGTTTTAGGATCATATATACCAGCATCAGATTTTTCTCCTGTATTGTCTTCTGAACTGTTAATATAACCTACTAATAAATACCATTTATTTAATTCTGGTAAATCACCTCCCCAGAATAAACCATCAGAAGTTTGCCCTGAATATAATGAAGTATTAGGATCACATCCAAACAAGATAGTACCATCTCTCTGCATCTGTTTTACCCATATAGAATATCTATAAGTAAGATGATGATAAATAGGTATATTTGGAACATAAAAACCTCCATCTGTATCACCATCAGCAGTAGAAATACATTTCCATACTACATCTGGCATATTAAATGGAGTAGGTAATATCTCCCTTTTATTATTAGCATTAGTTCCATATTGTAAATACTTACTATAATCTCCTGATCCTTCATTCCATAAGAATCTAAAGAACATGTTAGTAGTATATTCATCAACTAATAATGGAGGAGTCCATTCTCCTGAAGGCTCTCCAGTTAGATTATTTATATTAAATGCTTGCCATAATAATCCATACCATTCATCAAATGTGTTAGGATTAACATTCCATCCTGCTGGACTAGCTCCTCTAGGTTGGATAGGTTCAAGCATATCTCTAGTATATATAATAACACTATTACTACCATCAATAATATCTACAATGGTGATTCTTCCTTTAGCAATTACCTCTCCTAAAGAGTTTTTCAATCTAACTTCAAAATTAGATTTAGAATCAACATCATCTGGTGTTATTAAAATAGTCTTATTTATTCTAGAGAAAGTGGGAATTATTTGTCCATCTTTATCATATTGAATCCAATCATAAATATATGTTGATCCATCTTCATCAAGTTCTTCACCATTTCTCCATACTTCAGCTTCTATTGTAATAGTTCCTGTTTTATTTTTAAAGATAGTTCCTTCAGGAGTATTAAAAGCTATTTGTAAAGGATCTTGTTGATCTAAGAATGAAGCTGTGGCATATACAGATTGATTATAAGTAATAGATTTTGAATCTAAATCAGTAATAACACATTTAAATGTTGCAAAATTTAATACTGTAGATTCTGGAATAGTAATTTCATTTGTAGTATATCCAGTAACTCCAAAATTATTTACTTCATCAATATAAGCCCATCCTATTCCTCCACTACTATTATAATAAGGATTATATATTCTAGTACCACTAGGAACATCTTGTTTTAATGTTTCTGTTAATACTAAGGTTGTAGAAGAATTTACTGTAGCTACTACATAATCATATCCTAAGATTCTAATATTGGAATCTCTAACCATTCCTGTAGTATTATCTACATGTAATACATTATCTCCAACTTTTGCAGTAGAAGATGTAAATTTAGGATCAAATACTCCAGGTTTTTCTATAAACCATTTATATTCAACATCAGTATTATCTATATAAGAACCTCTCCATAAATCACAATGAGCTTTTAAGAAATCTACATCATCATTTTTAAAAATACTTCCTAATGGATATAACATTACTGCCTGAATAGTAACTCCAGAAGTTTCTACTCTAACAAATGATAAAGAAGAATAAAAAGGTGTTTCTGCTTTAGTTAATGGATCTACATATACACCATAAAATCCATATCTAATATTAGGATTAAGAGTTAACTCATTTGTTTTAATAGTAAGAACTTTATTTTCATCTATAACATGAGTAGGACTATTTTCTATAGATAATCCATTCTTAGTCCATTTAAAATCTTCAATATTTTCTTTTTGAGATATGAGAAGATTATCTTCTGGATCTCCAGACCAGACTCCTGGAGTTAATACTAGATAAGGATAAATAGTCCAATCAGGATTTAATTTTCCATCTTCTGTATTATATAATTGAACTAAAGACTTATTAGATTCTAATGTTGAACTTATATATGTTGTATCTAGTTGATCTAGAATGGTAATTTGACCATTCATAATCTTAGCACCATCTATAACAACAGTACAAACAAATGTAGCTTTCTTTTTAACATCTTTGTTGGTAATCCTTATAGTTTTACCTTTAAGATTTTTATTATTCCATTGAGTGTCTGATGTAGGATCATCACTGATTCTTTTCCAACTAAATTCTTCAGCAGGAATAGTGTTAGTAATATCTGAACCTGCTATATATACATGTGCTGATAATTCAGTGTCTATTCTATTATTTTGAAAGATATTACCATTAGAAGAAGTTACTTCTACACTATATGCTCCATAACCATCTCTAACTTTAAAAATAGTTAACTGATTAGTATAGATATCATTAACAGTATATCTTAATGAAATCATATCAGTATTATTCCATAACTCTGAATCTGGAGTTACAGTTAAATTGTCTGATGTAGCTCCTTCAATAACTTTATAAGTACCACCATTAGAATATTCCCATCTTCTAACTGCACTAGTTGAAGGAGTAAAATTATAAGCTACAGCTTGAAGATTAATTTTATTAGGAAATACTTGTCCTTCTCCATCATATTTAAAAGCTGTAGTATTAGCAATTACTGTTACTAATGATTCTTTAATATTGTATTCTCCTTTAGGATAAAATTGTGAAGGAACATCTTGAAAATAATTAGTTATATTATTAGTAGGAGCATATTCCTTTTTAAAAATATCTGAAGAATTAACTATATATTCTACTATAGAATAAATATCTGTAATATCTTGATTAGAAGTATAAGAATAACATCTTAACTCTTTAATAACATCTAAAACACCCTTTAAGATGATAAGTTTCCTATTTTCATAGGAATGGCCATAAACAATGAGATTATTATAATATGATTTTAATGATGAATACAAAGTTGTTAATGTATTTATCATAGTGTGATTTGTTTGTTATTTTGTACATTTTTATATCCCTCATATGAGGTTTTATGATTAGCTTGAGCTAAATCATAGTTTAATAGATCATCCCATATTTGAACAGATGTAGAAAATTCTCCTAAAGTTAGAGAATTCTTAAAAATTTCTTCTTTTAAAATAATATCTATAATTAACTGTTCATTTTTACCACATGTTTTTACATATTCTTTAAGTAATTTAATCTTGGTATGGTATAATGGTAAAAGATTAACAGCAGCTGAAATTACTAAATCTGAGTTACAATAAGTTTCTGTTCCATTACTAGAAGTAGGCTGTCCAATAGTTTTAATATAAACAAAATAGAAATATTTTTCAAAATCAAATGCTATATTAGATATAGTCATTTTAACTTCTTTTCTATTTTCTCCTAAATTTTCTCCAGTAAGTTCAACTAAAATATTTTGTTTGTCAGGATAATCTACAGTAAATCTATCATACTGCACAATGGCAATCTTTTCTAGAAAGACATTGACATAATCTGGACCATCTATTACATTAGTCCAGAGAAAAATTCCATCTCCTAATGGAGACACTCTACATTCATGTATTTCTACCATAGTTAAAATAAAAAAGGGGAGACAGTATTACACCATCTCCCCATGTTATATATTAATCTGTAGGAGACAAAGAATTAATAGTAATTCCTAGAATAGTCCCCAAAGTATCAGTTAAAGTCTTAGCAGCAGCTTTAGCAGCATTATGACTAGCTTTTACTGGTTTTTTATTTCCATCTAGATCAAATGGGAATACAAAATACAATTGTTTTTGTGATTTCTGTACATCTTCATTATGTCCTTGATAGAAGAAAGTAATATCTACCATTACATAGCCTTTAGATGCATCAGCCATGTAAGAAGTTTCAAAGTTATTAGGATAACCCATATTTCTATAGATATCTCCTCTTTCTCCTAAATAGAACCATTCTTGTTCAGCAATGACTTTACCATTACCTTGACCAAGACTATGATATTTAACTTCAGTACCTGCAGCATCAACAAATTTATCTTCAGTAGTCATTTCTCCCTCACCAGTAGGAATAGTAACATTGAACATAAGTTTCTTTGCAGGAACTTTATCCTTATTAGAATATTGTTCTTTCTCTTTAATTACTAGAGTAGCTGCAGTAGTTGCTCCACTTTTAGAGAATTCCAAATATTTATTTCCAGGAAGCTTAATAGCAGTTCCACCTTTAGGAGTATACTGGAAAGATGAAGTGAAAGATCCAGTTTCATGCATAAATTGATAAGCTAAATCTTTAACAAGACCATCAACTACAGCTTCTGCATCATCTCCAGTTTTAGCAGTATAAGATGCTAACTTAAAATATTGATTTTCAGGACTTACTGAATACCAATCCAAGAATTGAATTTCAAGAACATATTTAACACCAGCAGTTACATTAACTGGAGTTACAATTACTTCTTTAAATGATTCTGGAGCATAATCAGTAGTTTTAGCATAAACTACTTGATCTTTATAGATATTATCTGTTTTAGAGATATATCCTTTATTATTTTTATATAAGAAATATGCATAGTTACCAGCAGTCTTAGCTCCAAGATCATTAAATACAGCAGCTTGTCCAGTAGTAGCTGAAGTAAAATTAGAAGGAGCAGCAGCAGAAGATGCTCCAGTAACAACATACATATGTCTTACCTGTTGATTTGATAAAGCACTCATTTATATATTATTTTTAAAAGTTTCTTTGATTTAATTGAACATGAGCTTCTAAATTAGAGGGATTATAATCTCTTAAAGCTAATTCTACAGCTCTATTCAATATATTTAAATGTATATTAGAACCTAATTTACAAAGAGTTTCTTTAGTCTCTCCTTTAATAGATAATCCCATACCTTCATATAATCCAGTTGAAAGATCTTCTAGTATTATAGGTTCTGGTTCTATTAAATAAGTTACTTCATAGCTAGTAGGTTCTTTACTAGAGATAATATAGATACCATCATTCTTAGTTAATTTAAATACTTTCCTCTCATTAGGCTTTTTAAAAGGATTGATAAGATTAACATTTAATTCATCCCATGTAGTAGGAATAACTAAGATAGTTAATGGCCAATTAGGTATAATTACTTGTTCATTAATTGGATACCAAATATTATCTGCAGTTTTAAATCTAGCTTGATTATAGCCTCTATATTTAGATAATTCTAATGGATTCAATGTTTCTGTTCTAACAAGATATTCCAAAGCTGTCCTTATATGTTCTGTACTATCCACAGCTTCATGGTATATATTTTTACCAGAATAAAACTCTTTTACAATTTCATCCTGTGCTTGTGTTAGAAACAAAGATATTTCATAAGAATTCAACTCAGGAGCAGACTTATCAGAATTATTATAATGTAAATTAAAACTTTCTATCCATTCTTTAGAATTATTCATTATTCTTGAGCATTTTTGATCTGAGATTGTAATTTAAGATAGATTGTTTGATTCTTAGGACTATTCAAGAATTTAACACAATTATCTAGTGTAGGCTCTTCATTTTTTTCACATACTGGTGTATTATCTGCCATGAAATAAAAGTCTCCTCTTTTCTTCATTATTCCATATTCTATTGCTTCAATAATATTAATCTTAGTATCTAAGAATTCATCATTAGCAATCTGTAAAAATTTCTTGGGTTCCTTTTCAATTTCTTCTGTTGCCCATACAACCAGTTGATCTAATTTAGTATTGTTATTAATAGGTTTATTAGTTAGTAACTGTACAATAGTTTTAACTTTAGGCTTATTCTCTTTAATAGATCCTAATAGAATATAAGCTTGTGCTCTAGCATTAGCAACAGCAGTTTTTTGAGCTAATTCTTCTCCCTCATTAATAATTACAAATCTCCAAGTACCCAACTTCTTAGACTGAAGATCTTCCAATGAAGGGGCTACTAAATCAGTATTATTAACAACTACTTTATATTTAATGTAGTCAATAGGATCACTTAGATTAAATGTAGTATCTTCTTTTTTTAGAGCCACATTAAAATTATCCCAATAGTTATTTTCTTTTCTATGTACAGATAAAGCACCTGATTCAAGTCCTAATGTTTCCTCCAAGAATGCTTTTTCACTATCTGTTAAAACATTTTTATAAGAACCATTTCTTAATACTGGTACTGTTAACACAATACTCGCTCCCATAGACAATCCTCCATATTGAGGATTTTTAGGATTAGTAACAAACCCATCTGGTTTCCTAATAAATCTAACAATAACCTTATTATCTTTTAAACAAGATACAATCCCTTTTGATTTTGTTTCTACCATCTTCTTCTCCTTAAATATATTTTGGGGAGGATTCTTCCTCCCCTATTCAATTAAACAGCTCTATAAATTAAACTCATAGTTCTTTCAGCATCCAAAATAAATGCTCCTAAAGAAGCCATCTTATGGATCACACAAGAGTCTTCATCAAATGACATATTATTGTTATTCATTTGACCTGTGAAAGGATTTCTAACATTATTTATTAATACAAGGTCGCTAATCTTGTATAACACTTTTAAAGTGTTCTCTATATCTCTATAGAGGTTGGACCATATCTTCATTCTTTATATTCTCTAATATAAAGAAGCACTGCACTTCCCCATGCTTATGGGTACTCCCTAAAGGGATGGCCTCTGAACTTTCTCTATTTCTAGAGCTAAGCTGCTGATTGTCTAATCTTCAAGATTGTCACTAATTAAAAATCTCCATTTTATTTTTTTTAATTAGTACTTGAAGCTCTAAAGAGTTTCCAGCAATTCACAGTGTTTATTAAAGTGGGATCTTAGGCTACCTTTCTAAAACTTGTTAAACCCCACTGGTATCCTCTATGTTCCTCCTCACCTTTAATCTTAGCAATTTGGATATTTGGCTCTTCTGTAGAACCAATATAAAGAATATCATATCTATAAGATTCAGTAACACCTCCATCAGGATGTGGAACTTTATTTCTTACTGGATCATCATAGAATGGATCTACTTCTAAGAATACTTCTACATTATTAGGAGCTCTATAACCAACAAATTGGAATCCAGCAGTTAAAGCAGTCTGATGTAAATTAGAATTAGCTTTAGAGATAATTCCAGGTTGATCAGAACCTCTTAAATATGAGAATGCAGACCATCCTGATACTACATCTAGAACAGCTTTATTAAATTGAATTGCTCCATATTCACCAGTTCTCAAAATAAATTTCCTATCTTTCATATCAAGTTTAGATACAGACAGATCTACTAGAGCTTTCTCTAATAGTTTAAGATCAAATTTATTATAATAAACAACATTACCATAACTCATTTGTTCCCTAATACCTGCACCCATCTTGATAACATTGCCAGATTTACCAAAGTCATAGTATTCACCATGTTCATCTCTATTAGAGACTCCATACATCAATACATGAGATTTATCTTTAGCAAATTGCTCTTCTAGTGTCCAGTCTACCTGATGAATCCACATTTTATTAACTTGAAGTTTACCTTCCTTAGTCATTACAGGAATACCAGTTTCAAGTTTTCTATTCATCTTGTTTCCAGCTACTTTAGTAGAAATTCTAATAGTAGAGAATTCATTTCTCATAGAGAATGGAGTTGCATATCTTACCTAGTTTTTACTTTCTCAGCTCTTTATCTGAGAAACCTCTTTTAGAGGCAACTTGGAGTACATTTTCTTCCTTAGCATTACCTATTAGGAAGTGGACACTCTTGGGAAAATTATACTGTCAAATAATTAACATGGTATCTTTTAAATAAAGAATATATAGTTCCTTTATCTACTTCAAAATGTTTAGAAATCTCTTTAACAGATTTTCCATCATTAAACATTTTAATAGCATTTAAACATTCTTCTGAAGTCATTTTAAAATGTTTCTTTCCTTTATTTATACCATGCAATGAAAGGATTTTTAAAAGAGTTGCATAACTACAATGATATTTAGATTCTATTTCAGACAATTTTAATTTTCCATCTAAATAATCATTTATTAAATTATTTTGTGCTTCTTGGTCTTTCAGAATAGAATATCTAATTCTAAGATCAACACCTCTTTTTTCTAAGAATTCTTTCAAACCTGTTGGACTACAATCATATCTTTTAGATAATTCTCTTAAAGAATATCCAATTTCATAATCCCTTTTAAGTTCTAAAAATTCTTGATGATTTATGTTAAGATTATTATTTCTTATCTTAACATTCATAGAATGTAAAATCTTTAAAATAGTAGCTTTATCTACATCATATAATTTAGAAATTTTATATCCACTAAATCCTGATAAATAAAGCTCTTTTATTTCATCATATTGATTATCAGAAATTATCTTTCTTCTACCATCTCCTCCTATAGTAGAATTATATCCATTGTTAAATGTATCATATTTAGCAATATAAAACATTTCTCTACTATCTAAGTCTTTAAATTCACATTCTTCTAATATTTCTACTGTAAAATTATCTGTACCATATTTTTTAATTGCATTATGAAAATGACAATTATCTTTTTTAAATTGATGTTGTTTCCATCTAAATTCTACAGTATATCTAGTTTGTCCAATATAGGACTTCCCATTTACCTTATTGGTAATTTTATAAATATATCCTTTCATTAGATAATTATTTTATCCTCATTTCCTACTCTCTACACTGTGCATTCTAGTTAGGAATGCATTAGCTAGGTATTGTACCTTAATAGGTAGTTCCACCTAATTTGCCCATTTTTTAACTATCCATTACTGGAATAGGGTGACATAAAATATTTTTAGTCTATCACCAACTTTTCTACTCATCTCTCTTTCTACAGGAGCATATTCATCAGAGAATCTTTTACCTCCAACTAGCTCTTCACCAGGACAACCATTCTGTTTATTCTTACCTGTAAGTTCTACTTTATAAACATAATATGTACCTTCTACTCTAGGCTCTTCAAGAATTCTAAAAGGATATTCTTCATTCTTTTCACCTACAATGATATAACCATCAAAGAAATAGTTTTCAGGAAATACTAGTTCAATAGTAGATCCACCAATACCTACATTAAAGTCATCAGCTTCAACAACAGTACCATTATATCTAGCTTCAACCAAAGCAATATTTCTCCTAGAAGAACCAATAAGTTCCCAAGTATAATCATCATCTGTTTCAAAATATTTAACAGGGAATCTCATCAAATTTCTTTCAAGAGACATACCTCTATTTGCATAGAGTAATTTAATCATAAGATTTGAAGCTTTTTGAGGGGCACTCTGAAAAATAGAAGCCAAAGCATTATCTGAAACCAAACCATTCAAGGTCTTGGCTTCTCTCATTACATACTTTCCAATCATTTTTATTCAATTAATTATTATAATATTTAATCAAGGACAATATCCCAATCTCTTCCATAGATACCAGAAGATTTTGAATTAAAAGGTAAAGGATTGTCTGATAAGCCAATAGGTTGAGAAGTAAGCACTCTTTCTAGATCATCTACAGCTTTCTTTTTAGCTACTTTCTTTGTAGCTTTTATAATTTTATCAAAGCTTTTAAAACCATCAGTTAATACAAATAATGTCCCAATAACTTTTTGAAAATCTTTTGGATTTTCTTTTGCATATTTTTGAACAGCATTTAAAGGTCTCCCACTATCATCTTTAGCAATAGGTTTTTTAAGAGTGTTTAAAATTTTCTTAGAAGTCTCTTCTGTGATTTTAATTCCTTTAATAGGTTCTCTATCTTTAGAGATAGACTCATATAAATCATTATAGAAATCTTCTTGTTCTTTTTTTAATTTCTTAGCTTTCTCTTCAGCTTCTGCATTAATTTCTTCTATCTTAGAATTAAAAAATTCTTTATTAGATTCTAGGGCATCAAATACTTCATCAATATCATCTCCTCTATCAAATATCTTTTTAACTTTAGCTTTAGCTTTTTCTTCAGACATTCCTCTATTAAGATAATCTTGATAAATAATATTAGCTCTTAATGCTTCACCATCTTGTCCTTCCTCTTTTAATTGATCTTCTGTTAAACTTTCTAAGTAATCTAAGCTATTCTTATATTGCAAAATTTCTTTTGTATCTGCTCCATTCTCAATAGCTTTTTTAATAAACTTGTCAGTTTCATCTAGTTTGGATTCAACTTCTTTTTCAATGTATTCTTTAAATACATCTTTGAAATCATCCCAACTTTTTAATTCTTTATTTTCTAGATCAAGATCAGGGAGGACAGATTCCTGTTTGAGAGCATTTGCTAGGGTATTATAGAGATTTGGAGAAGAAGTTGTTTCCTCAACAGTTTGTTCTTCTTCCTCCTCTGTTTCTTGATCCTCACTAGCTACTCCCCCTGGATTATCATCCTCACTAGTATTATTTTTATTTTCATCTTCAATTTCTTCTTCTGAAGTTTCAATTTCTTCTTTATTCTCTTCAGTCTCTTCAATTTCATCTGGAAGAATTTCCATAAAATCATTAAGACCTAAAATATCTACATCATTCATTCTTCTTCTCCTTTAATATTTTATAGTTTGTTCAAATGTTTTAATGATTCTACTAATGATTTTAATTCATTAATAGTTTTAGCATTATCCTCACAAATCTTTTTTGTAGCTTTTAATTGTACTTGTAGAGATTTATTCTCTTCTTCCAAGATAATTATCCTACCATTTAATTCAATAATTTGTTTAGATCTTTCTTCTATCTCTTTTAGAAGAGCATTATTTGTATTTAAATAGTAATTACTAGACTCTTTAATAACTTCAAAAGATTCTTTTTTTCTTTTATATTTATTAGTTACAAAATAAGTTATTGTATTAGTTACTAGAGTTACTACAGCCATTATAATTCCTTCATTCATGTCTTCTTGGTTTTAGTATCATATTTATTTTTATTTTCTCTAGCAACTTCTAAGCTCTTATCTGCTTTATATTTTTCAGTCTGAGCTTTAGTTTCAACTTCTTTCTCTTTAATTCTAAGTTCTTCTCTTTTTAAAGAGTTAGTTTCCATAGCATTCATCTCTTCTAATGCTAATTTATTCATTTCTACTACATCAGGAATATTATTATCATTAACATCTTTATCTTCAGAATATCCTAAAGCTGATATAGTAGCCACTTGAATTTTAGTTTGATTATCTTGATCAATTTTATATTTTTCAAGATTTAATTTAGCCTGTTCTATTTGAGCTTGTTGTTCTAATTGAGATTGAGCTAATTCTTGTTCAGCTTGTTGTTGCTGTTGTTGTCTTTCTTGAATATCTGCTTCATCTATTTCAATAGTTCTTTGTACTTGAGCTAAAGATTTACTATTATAAATCTTAATAATAGATGAGAAAGATAAAGCTTGATTTTGTAAAGCTGCTTGTGCTAATGAATCTAATTTTTGTGTTAATTCTAAAGTGTTCATAGAATTATCAACCACTAAACCATAATCACATTCAGCAAACTCATCTCCATTAATAGTGACAAGTTCTCTAGAAAAGTCATCTAAAATAAAATTATATTTTTTACTAGAACCTCTCATTGCTATTTTAGCAGTTTCTAATAAAGCTTCTAGTACTCTTTTCTTAACATCATCATGAATTAAGAATAATCTTTCTGTAATATAAGTACTTTGTCTAACAGATGTTTGCACACCACCAACAGTTTCTGAAGCTTGTACTGCTCCTTCTCTTTGATCTGTAATACCTACTATCTTAGACATCTCTTGTTTAATAAATTCTAATAAAGCTATATGCTGTTGTATATAATTACCTGTCTCAGCATCTATAACTCCAGAACTATTATTATTAAGAGAGCCTGCTAATTTACCAGTAGCAGCACCTACATTACCTTCTTTAAAAGAGTCTACTACAGCAATACCATTAACATAAGCAAAATGCATCCATTTGTCTATCTCCCAATCATCAGGAATAAGAGCTAGATCTAATTTAACAATCTTACCCATGTTTCTAGCAATAGCTTTATTTAATCTATCATGTACTGCATCATACATGTATTGAAATGGTTTCATCATATCTACTAATGAATAGACTCTAGATTCATTAAGATTATAGACAGAACCAATAATACCAAAATGGCATCTGGATGGATTAGACATTCTATTGTATTGGATCTTTCTAGGTCTGATATTAATATAAATATCTCTACCTATTTTAGTTCCTTCCCATGCTTCATTAATCCATTGTTTTTCAGTTTCTTCACCAAGAGCTTCATTTACTTTATAATCTTCAGGATAATAATCATAGTAAGGCTCTCCTGTTTCTAAGTCATATTTCTTAACTTTTAAAACAAGCCTTTTACTTTTCCAGAATATTCTTAATACTCTAATATTACCTAAATTATCATAATAGTTAGAAGAAGGTGTAGTTGTTCCAGATTGAAAAGCAAAATCTAAATCAATATTATTATCATCATAATAAGAGAATCTTGGAACAAATAGTTTAGTATCATCATATAGATTTAATCCTTCAGATGAATCAGCAAAAGGAGAATATTCTTCTAACTTTTTAACATCATTATCAGAAAGATCATCATAATAATAATCTAATATTTTTCCAGGAGCCCAAAAGTCATCTAAAATTATTAAATCTGCATCTTCTATTTTATTAGAATATCCATTTTTAAATACATGAACTTTTCTAGGATTAAGTCTTTCTACTATAGGTTCTCCTGATACAATATCACATTGGTATAATTCTTCACCAACAATCATTGCATCCATAAAACCATCATTAAACTTAACATCTAGTTTTAATTCTTTATAATAATGATTTAATAATTGATTTGCTCTTATCTCTCTTATATCTGACCAATCATATCTAAAAGAATCTGAAAGAGATTTTAATTCTTTATCCAAGATAGATTCATCTTGTGATGCTTCTTCTAGGAGGGAAGATAAAGCTTCTGAAAGCTCTTGTCTTTTTTTAATTTCAAGTTCTGAAATAGCATCAGGATTAGTAATTATTACTTTGAATTCATATCTTCTTTCTTTTTCTTCTCCAGCTAATACATTCAATTTACTATTCATAATAGGATAGTGTTGAATATTACTAGGAATATAAGAGGCTTTGATATTGTCAGGATTTAGAATTAACTTTAAATCATCTAGATGAAGCTTTCCATTAATTAAATCATAATTGATTTTTTTATTAATAAAAGCTTTTCTAACAACAGAGTCAAAGAAGTAGGATCTTTTATCAGCCCAATCAACAACTCTTTTCCTCCATTCTTTACCTTTCTTAGAAAAAGGTAATTTCTGGTTAGGAAATCCACTAATAGTTAATTCCATATTTTATTTATTTCTAATATTTTGCAAAGATATAACTCTTTAACAAAAGTTATATGATTTTATTTGAAAAAATTGAATTTTTTATAGCTAAATTACCAAAAAGAATTATTAGCAAAATTACTAGTAAAGAAAGGATCATTACCTAGATAATTCTTTCTAGTTTTTTTACCAATAGATGTTCCTTCTCCTGGAAGATATTTCATATTATTCTCTCTAATAATCATCAACATACCTAAAGCAGAAACTCTATCTGCATTTATATCAGGATTCCACATTATAAGTTCTTTTATTAAAGCTATTCCTCTTAATCTTTGTAGATTTTTAACAGTGGTAATTTTCTCTACCTCATCACCATGTTCATCTAATTCAACTTTAGTTTGTTTTACAGGCATTAATAGCCAATCTCTAATAAGTCTTCTAGCATAAGCATTTACTTGTTTTCCTGAATTAGTGCCCTTACTATTATGAGTGGTTACAAAATCGCCTATTAGATAACAATGATCTTCTGAATCTACTGTTACACATTTGGCTTGTTTTTGACCTATATATTCTATATTTGTTATTCCTATTTTAAAAGCTCTAGTTTTAGTTATTTTTTGTTTTTGATATTTTCTAGGAAGGTTGAATAGCCTAATATCAGTATAAAATCTAACAAGATAAATAGGGCCATATTTATTAGATTGCTCTAAAATATTTCCATTTATACCCAAACTTCTTGCTAAGAATAATACATCTTCTGCTAATTGTTTAGAAATAGAAGAATAATTACAATTTCCATTTTTATCACAATACCCATCTGTATCTAATAATCCTCTAATAAGTTCTAATCTTATTTCTTTAGAATTATATTTATAAATATCTGGAATAAATTTTGTTTTAGATCTTGTCTCTATAAGTCCTAAACTTTTAATTATTTCTTTAATATTATCATAATAAATATTATGATGTCTATCATCCCAAGTTTTATATTTATATCCTAAGATATTCATATAAACTTCCATATCAGAAATACAAGAGGTAAATTTAACTTGAGTTTTAGTTATACAACTAAAAGTTCCATCTCCTAGAAGAAGGCCTAAAAAATATGGGTTTAAAGGAATTTCTTGTTTTTTAAATTCTACCCCTTCATTTTTAGGAATATAATAGATAGATTCTTTATATTTACCTTTATCTCTAGTAAGATTTTCCTTTAATTCTAAAGTAGATTTTACTTTTATTAGTCCATTATAATCTATTACTTTCCATAAGTGGTTACTAGAAGCTTCAATAGTTCTTCCATCTTTTAATGTTAGTTTATAAATATCTGTTTTATTATTAAATGGAATATCTATTACTTTAGTAATACCTCCTTTAGTGTCAAATAAACAATCTCCTATTTGAATTTCTTCCCATTTTTGTAAACCTTTAGGGGTATAAACTAATTGATCATATGGATGAGCTTTATTACCATACATAGAAGATTTTACCAATTCTACATCTCTTAAAATATCTGGAGTATCACATAGTAAATGAGTGCAATGATGATTTGAAAAATATGTAAATAAACCTTTTTTATCATTCTCATAATTTAATGAAGCATTATAGAAAATAGCTAATCTTCTACATATTTCATAAAAATCATCTGCAAAATCAGGTCTACCTGTATATTCAGCTACAATCCTATCAGTGAACATGTCAAGGATAAATATACTGGGAAGAGATACAGTTGTACTATGATCATCATCAATAGGGTCAATACCACCAACATACCTATAACTAGGCACCTTTCCATTAACTTCTTTAGGCAATTCATATATTTCTAATGCTCCTTTATGTCTATTATCTTTTAAGGGAAAATCTCTAATAGGATCATCATCTGTTGGTCTAAAAGAAATATTTCCTTCAGGATCTTGATATAGTTCTCCAACTAAATGACCTCTATGCCATTCTATTTTATTTGATTCTATATAATTAAGATGGTCTGTTAAATCAGCTACAGGAAATAATGTACCATCTCTTCTCATTACAGCTTCTTGAATAGACATAGGATGTTCAGCTATTCTTTGTGCAATAGTAGAAGGATCTGTAGAATTATATTTGATAAATACTCTTTCTTTGACTTCTTCTAAAACAGCTTTAATAACATCTGAATTTCCATTTTTATCATAACATCCTTTTCTATTCATATATTCTCCTATAAAGAGAATAGATTTAGAACCTCCAGATGTTCCTTTATCAAACATATTGGGAACTCCATAAACATTATATCCTAAAGGATTATAAATCATTTCTAGAGCACCACTAAAATCTGATCCTTCAGTTCCACCTGTTCCTAAAGCAATTGCTTGTCCAAAAGAATATCCACCTTCTTCTACATTAGGTCTACTAGTGTTCCATGCATCTATAAAACCAGGAAACATACCAAATTCTTCCCATATCATTAAATGAGATCTTTTACCTCTGGCTTTATCAGAATCATTATTTAGTGATAATCCTATAATTTCATTTCTAGTTCCTAAAGCTACATCTTTATTTCTAGTATCTTTAAATCCCATAATCCAATGCATTTCTTGATTAGAAGATTTTAATCTACTAGATGGATATTGTGTGTTTAAAGCCAAGAAATCTGTCATAGCTAATATCTTATTTAAAGTACCATCTTTTCTTAAATATTCTGTATTACTAGCTACAACAACAGATTTTACTTTTTCACAAACTTCTTTATTTTCTCCTAAGATAAAATTTCTAGTAGCCATAGATGCTACTTTAAATGATTTTCCTTTTCCTCTAGCTGCTATTAAAGCTGAATGTTGACCTCCTTTATATTCATTATACATTCCTCCATATCTAGCTTGATTTATATAATGAAAAAATATATAATCTCCATCATAGATATCAGGAAAATCAACAACCCTATTTACAGCATTAGTATCTTTAATATTAGCTGTAGCTCTTTCTATTGGAGAATAATTTAAATAAAAATAATGATAACCAGTAATCCATTCACCATCAGATGGTCTCTTACATCCATACCAACATTTAAGAACTTCTTTTCTTAACCATTTCATATATGGACTATTTGGATTACCATTAGGTCTTAAATTAGTATATTTACCATGTTTTTTAAAAGCTAATGCAGGTTTTCTAAAATAATCCATATTTTCTAATATGTGAGGTTTAACCACATTAACTATAATTTTACCTTCTGAATCTCTTTCTAGATCTTTAGCATAAGGTCTATCTGGAGATATCATCCATCTTATAAATGGATAATTATTTAAATAGTCTAATAGTTCTGTTCTCTCTTCTTTAGCTAATGTTTCTAGAAACTCAGGAGTTAATTCTGTATTTACAGCATTAGTTACCATCTTGTATTCCTTTTAAAGTTTCTATATCATTAAATGCTTTAAACCCACTGTCTAGAATGGTTCTATCTTTAGATGTAATAGAGTCCTCTTCAATTTCAGCTAATACTTCTCTTTCTAGTTCTTTAAACTCTTTTAATAAAGGTCCTACTTGTTTAATAGAACTTGTAGATTTATTAATTTCATTAGCATCCATATTCTTATAATCAGCTTCTCTTAAATTCTGAGTAATCTTTCTAATAGCGACCCTAACATCATCTAATGCTGTAGAAAAAATAGTCACACTCAATTTAAGATAAGTGTTCATAGCTTTAGTTACAAGTTCATCTGGCTTCCATTTTTTAGGTAAATTTAAATCTGTTTTAATGGCTTCCATTCTTTCTGTAGGATCATCTATATAAAGATAATCTGATCTACTATCACAAAAGAAAAAAATAAATGACAATTCATTTATAGCATTCTCTTTTGTTCTAGATTTATCTCTCTTAACTAGCTCCTTAAAATCTACTATAGTTAATGCTTCTGGAGCTATTTCCACTTTCCAATTTTCTAGTTTAAATAATTTCATAATAAACAAAAAAAGAGGAAGCTTTAAGCCTCCTCTGTTATCACTTTATATCTAACATCTGAATCATATAGAAAAAGAATCTCTTGATCTTCTGATTTTTCAATAGGTAGATCTAAAAAATATTCCCAACCATATTCTTCTTTAGAAGGATCAGGTTGAAAAGCTTTCTTCTTCTGTTCTCTCCTAATATAATTTTTAGGATTAATTTCAACTACATCCCCTACTTTTAATTCTCTACTAGCTGTACCTCCTACAGCTAAAATAGTTTGTCTAAGTTTAATAACTCCTTCTTGTTTATCTAGTAGAATCAATCCAGATTCTGTTTTATCAATATCTTCTTTAGTATATCTATCTGCTGTGGTTATAATAGCATTATGAATAGGTACAATCTTCTCCATTTGTTCTTTCTTTATATAATTCTGTGAATTTTTTTACTCTTTCTACATTTACTCTTATTTTACCTAAATGAGGCAAAATAAAAGAATGTTTTTGATTTTCTATATTATTATAATCTAACTCTTTTACAGTGCTTTTAATAAACTTAAAAACACTTAAATAGATGTTTTCTGCTTGAGCTTGTGTAATATTAAATTTCTTAGAAGCCTCTCTATATATATTATTCATGCTTAAATTCTAGTTTTAGTGTTAAATCTTCATATTTATAAAAATCATCAAATAAAACTATACTAGGATTTAATTCCCCATCAATTATAGCTTGTTTCTTTCTAAGACAAGATAAAAGAGTAGCTAGAGATCTTTGTGTAATCCCTAGCTGCTCACATATTATTGGTTTATTGAGTTTAACAATTTTAAATAAGTTCCTTGTTTTTTCTATTCTACACAATTTCTCTAAAACAATTAAAACTCTTTCTTCACCTTCTGTTAATTTACTAATAGGTCTGATAACTTTTAGATAGTTTCTAAGAAAATTTTCTTCATTACTCTTGATTGTTATTTTCCTTATCATGTAATCCAAAAGCTTTTTTTACTTCATTCCTTAGTATGCTTTCAAACTGTTCATCCCAATTACCAATCTTTAAAACCTCTAAGATAATCTCTAGTCTAGAGATATTATGAAGCTGTTGCTTTAGAAATTTATTTTCTTCATATAGTTTAGTGATATGTGCAACAGGATTTTCATCTTCCATCAATGGCACTGGACCTTCATCTTTACATGTATTGGCCTTACATGTTTCTTGAGATTCTAATTTTTTATTTTCTTCTTTATCTACTACTTGCATTTTAATCTTCTTCTCCATGTTATTTTATTTTATATTTAAATTTAATTTATATGCCCATTTAGCTGGCCTCTCTACTTTAATACCTTTATCTTCTGCTAACTGAACCCATTTATTAAATGGAATAGTCTTAATATTAAAAGAACCACATTTACAACATATACTTCCTTCATTTTTAATTCCATTTCTTATATATGAATTTTTTTTAATATGTAAGCTTAAACACTTGGTACAATAGAAAACAGGCTCAGTCTCTTTACACCAATTATTTGCTTCCATAATTAAGATACTCTATTAAATAATCTTTCCATATAACTAACTCTAATTCCTTTGAACATCTTTTGATATTCTTTAGCAGCTGCTTTTCTAATAGCTCTTTCTAAAGCTGTATTATTATGTTTGTTTAAAACAAACTCAATATAAAGTGTTTGTATCATATCTTTTTCTTTTTAATTTAACAATGATACAAAGATAATATTATTTTTAGACTATTCCAAATAAATTTATAAAAATTTATTGGTTTTCTATAGTAATTATTGCTTCTCCAGGTCCAACTGTATCAAGATCTATTATAGCATCTTTAATGTTATCAAGTGAATCATTAAAACTTCCACTAGCATATATCAAACATTCAATTCTAAATTGCTTTAAAGAAGTTTCAAAATAAAAAGTTTCATTAAAATCTGCACTACCTGAAATGTTAATTTCTTTAAGAAATAATTCTTCTGGATAATCTTCATTACCATTTTCAACTAAATACATTTCAGTATACCAATAAGTGTTAAAATATTCTGGATAAGAATATATTTCAAAACCTTTAGAGTTTATATTTGTTTTAAATCTTATTAATTTTTCTTCTGGATTATCAAAATATATATTGAGAAGTAGCCCATAGTCTATATAGTCTGGTTCTATAACATGTTTTTCAGTAAATGGTCTATTGTAGTTGATAGTTATTGAGTTTTTATCAATTTTTTTCTCTAAAATTACTTTATTACCAGTTTCTGTATAATCTTCAAAAGTACATGTGCTAAAATCAAATTTGTCTGCAATATTACTATATTTCATACATTCTTCTCTAAAAGCTTGTGTTCCATATCTTAATTTATAATCATAAGTGATTTTACCACTTTTAATAGCAGGATCTATATATCTTTTTCTAAATTCTGCTGTGCCTATTTTATAAATAATATCTGACTTCATATTAATTTAATTCTCCATTATCTGTTATTACTATTTCTTCTTTACTATAGCATATCTTTTTATAGGTTAAATAACTGTTATTGTCTACCTCATAGTAGTAACTATCTATTAAAACAGCTAGATATTTCTTACCTTTAAATGTGATTTGTTTTACTTCTCTTGCTTTCATATTTAAAATTTCTTACAAAGATAATATAATATTTTTGATTTTGCAAATTTAGATTGAAATTTAGAAGTTGGGAAATTAAAAAATTGAGATGGGTGTATGAGATAGTACTACAATAACAAACATCCCCATAGATTTATTGGAGATTGATGGTATCCCCCCATCAAAATAGAAGAAGAAAATTTGCTAGGGAAATATGTTTAACAATTTAAAATTAAAAGATCATGGAAACATTAAACAAAAACCCAGAGCAAACAATCAAAGAATTAGAGTTAGAAATTGAGAGATTGAATAGAGTGATAGACATCAAGAATGGTGAAATTGAAATGTTACAGAGTACAGTAAAACTATCATTAATGGTGCTTAGAGGATATGAATTAGAGCACTAATAATAGATTAAGATATTTCTTATGGAGACAATGGGGATTAAGTCTTCATAAGATTTATCTTGAAATAAAAAACAAAATCTTATTCTAATCATTGGACATAAATATAATACTATGAAGAAAGGAATTGTACTTGTTTTAATTGAATCACTAGCTTATATGATAGCTATAGAGTATATAAACAACAATGTTATCATTCATTGGCTATTATTTATCATGTGGATTTTACTTATGTTATTAACAATAAATATCTGTCATCATTATGGAAGAGTTAGAAATAATTGAACAAGAAGAAGATCAATACTTTGATGAAGTAGGATGTAGTTTTGCTTTATCTGATACTACTGAAGATTGTTGGGTATATTAAATTAAACTTTGCACCAAACTTGTTTTGGTGCAAAAAATTTTGACATTATTTTTAATAAATACCCAACAAATAAAATAAATATTAAATATGTTGCAGATAGTTTATATATAATATAACTTCTAAGTGCAACAAAAATAATATATGTAGAATATTTTATATGTAACAACACTTATATGTAGTGTAAAGAACATATTAAGAAAATCTTATATGTCTTGTACTTTTATATGTAACAGCAAACTATATAAAATAATATTTTATATGTAATGAAAGAAGATATGTGCTAATAAAACATATAAAGAATATTTCATATAAAACTAGGGAATAGTATATTAGAAGTATAATATATAATATATAATATATATAATATAATAATAAAAAACAGACATCATCATTCAAACATTGGTGACTTAATTATATTTATTAACTTTAAATTTTATTTATCATGAAACTAAACAGAGCTTATACAGAGTCATTAAATGATAGCATAGATAGAATAAAGCTATTGTTTGCTGATGAAGAGAAATTCTCTAGATTCAACTTCACATCCAAACAATTTACTGAAGCTATTAAAGAAAAGCAAATTAAATATGCTCATAATTGGTTTGCTATTCTTAAAAGAGCTGATGTAATTAGAAAGATAACTTCAGTAAAAGGTCCAGTATTTGGAAAATATTACTGTGTTGAACATATATCTTCTAGTTATGATAAGATAGCAGAAGAATTTGGTAAGATGTTAACTAATAGAGGTAATGATCCTTATACAGAAAGAAACCATAAAGCTAAACCAAATGGTCTTACTAGAAGATATTTTGGTAGAAATAGTTCTAGTAAAACAGTTGTTGATAAAGCTAGCTTTACTAAAGAACAAACTAAATCTAATACTACATTAGATGAAGAAGCTGCAATTAAATTACTAGCTTCATTAGGTTATAGTGTGTTTAAATTTAACTGGATTCATACTACACAAGTAGATAAGAATGCAGTTAAAGTAATTGGTTATTATAAATTAAACAAGGCTTAATTCTGTTTAGTTATATAATTTTGGTCCTGATTTGGTCCCAGATAATTTATTTTATTGTTTATATAATAATATTATAAAAACATCTGGGACTAATCTTTAAATTTAATTATTATGAAGCAAATAAATTTATATAAGATTGTAAGGATTTTACCTGCAGATATGTTCTTTTATTCTACCATATTAGGTAAATGTAAAATAAGACAAATAAAATCTGAAGATAATGAATATCCTATTATTATTGAGAATGATAAGGGTATTATTGTTCAATTAGATAAATATGGAAAATATCTATCTTCTTGTGGTGAATGTACTTTATTTCTTAATCCTGAAAACAAAGATTGGGAAAGTGAAACTAGTAAACTTCTTATCTTTAATCAGCTTTTTAAAGAAAACTGAAATAACTTAATATATGTCTTTATCCTATATATAATGATTGTTTTATATGATACAGCAATTACATATAAAAGTTGTTTTATATAGCTTGTAAAGACATATTAAAAATTAGACATATATGGATAGAACTAATCAAATTATTAAATTACATCATATAACTAATGAATTAATGGTTATGATGCAGAGATTGAATGAAATACATACTAGTATTAAAAATATTAATATATTGAAAGATCAAGATAAATCAAATATAATTGCTAATATTAGTCTTGGATGTAATAATATTGCTGAGGCTTATAGTAAAATTAAATTTAAATGATATTTGACTTTTAAGATTATTGATAATTTTTGGCTCCTTCAACATAAATGTTTCAGGAGCTTATTTTATATTAAAAGGTACAGGTCTAATTTTATTATTATAATAGAATTAGACAGGTACCTATTATAATATTATATTTAAATAAAATACAGACATCTTCTACCAATATTTGGTGATCATGATTTAGATCATTAATATATTAGTTTATGATTAAAGAAAATTCTCAAATCTCCCTGACTATGGAATTAGAAGGGAGTGTTCTTCTAAGGAAGGATATTAAAACTAAAACTGTTTCTCTAATTAAATCTTTTAGAGATAAGAAAACTGGTGAGATTAAACCTGTGCTTGATAAACATGGTAAAAAACAATATATTACTAGTGAAGTAGTATATGAAGAACCTGTATATGGTAAAGCTATTAAACATACTGTTTTACCTTATACTTTTATTGTTAATGCTTTAGAATCTCCTTTACAAGGATTTAAAGCTAAACATTGGAGTAATTTACCTGAGAAAGAGAGAGTTAGATTACATATTGAGCATTTATGTCTCTCTCAATCCTCCAAACTCCTCACCTATTCAATCTTAGAATAAAGATAGCTAAAACCTTATTCTCTGTTTTTGTCATTTTTATATTGGTTTATTCAAGAAATCCTAAAAGGATGTATTGAGTCTCACTCACTCTCTAAAAACTTCTTGTGGTATAAGTTCTTAATTTTAAGTTTAAAATACCACATTTTACCTTAAAACTTATTATCTCTTTATATATTATTAACCTATTTAAATTTAAAAATTATGTCAAAGAAGAAAGCTGGGGTTATCATAGTACCCTTTGATGAAGAAAATGGATTAGATTTTGGTGAAAGTAACAATCCTGAATTTGTAAGAATCAGAATTGAAAGTAAAGCTATCATCAGTAGAGGAGCAGCTTTATTTAAACAAAACAGAATCATCAGAATGACCATTGACAAAGAGATCATGGAAATGTTTGATCTCAAGATTGGTACAAATCTTACAACTATATGGCCTAATTGTAGAATCTCAGTGAGAGAGCAAGTAGGTGAACCATTTTGGAAAACTGAAGATAAAGTTCAGCAACCTAAAATGACACCTGCAAATGAAGAAAAGGGAACACCTGCAAAGATTCATTTACATCAAGGATTACCTATTTACAGAAACTTATATTTCTGTATGAATGAGAATGATCCTAACTATGAAGATCTCTTAGTTGAGACCACAGAAATGGTAGATGAAGATGACTTTGTAGCACAAGAAATACATGAAGAAGATATTGAGCAAGACAATGCTTAATTTTAACCAAGGAATAGTCTGAAATATGGCTATTCCATTTTTTCTTGTTTTTCCTAAACATCTAGGGAATAATATTTCAATTTATCTTCAACATCTACATAATTTTTAAAACTTTAATCCATATGATAACCTCAATAAAAAAGAAATTCTTTAAAGCAAAATATCCATTTTTTGTACAAAAAACCTCATTAAACAGTCTCAATGACACTGGAAAAGGTAGAATTTTACTATGTCTTTCTGAACAGAAATCTGTTTTAATTCAAAATGGGGAAGGTGATAATTATAAAATTGGAGAAGAACTACTGCTTCATCCAAACCTTTATTCAATCATAGATGAAATAACATTCATAACAGAATATATTAAATTATGAAAGTAACAATAGAACAAACTCCAAAAGTTCCTAAACATCCATATTTTATTGTTAAAAATAGATTAAGTTGTGCAAATGATTATGGAATAGGAAGAATTCTATGGTGTCCTAATCCAGGATTAACTATCTTATTTAAAAAAGGAAATGGAGATGAGAGATTAGCAGCATCTATTGGAGATGAAGTAGCTTTTGACACTACTTATTATACAGTAATAGACAAATTAATTCTAGAAACAGAATATGTCAACCAATAGATTACCTACTCTATATGAATTATATAGACTATATGAATCTAGAAAGATAACAAAGTGGGAATTTACTTTTATAAAGTTATATCCCACTTTTACCAAAACATCTACAAAACAAAAACTTATTTTAAAATCTATATTATCTAAATGTAAATTACCAGATAAACCTAATCCTAAAAAAGCTTTTTCAGTAGCTAAGATTAAAGATAAATGGTATTTAATATTAGATAATATGGATAAAGAACCTTATAATTATCACTAATTATGGAACTAGATTTACTTAAAATATTACCATTCATATCTAAAGCTCAAGTATTTTGGTCTCCTATATTTGGAAATTGTAAAATGTTTAAAAGTGTTGTTCCAGGTTGTATAGATTTAGAATGTATAGAGCCAGAAATAATAAAAATTGTTACTATTTGCAAAAATGGTAAATATCTAAGAACAGGAGAAATTATAGTGTTTCCTAGTAGAACTAATAGAAATTGGGAAAATTTTCTTGTTCAAACACTAAGTATAGATACTCCAGTAATGTGTAGTAATGATGGCTATAATTGGGTAGCTAGATATTATTATAAAGATGGAAAAGTCTTTAGCAAAGGGCAAAAAAGTAGTAATACCTCATATGACTTAGAAACATATAATTACATAGTAATTACTAGTTTCTTTAATTTTAAAGACTTATATTCTAACATTAAAAATTCTATAAATGAAAAAAGACAATAGAAGTTTAGAAGAAAAATTCATATGTGGCATAATATGTTTTATTCTTCTATTAATTTTCAGTTTCATACTAGATCCTATGCCATACATCAATTTATTCAGATAATATAATAACTATGTCTAAAACTATCTATGAAAGATTAGAAGAGATATCTTTAAATTCTAAATCTACTTGCACATATTACAGTCCATGTTTAGGTGAATGTACAGTAGGATTAATTAAAAATAGAAAAAAGATTCTTATTCATAAAATAGGAGAGCCAAGTGTATCTTTAGAACTAAATGAGAATGGTCAACTTCATAAAGAGGGAGAAGTAATGTTATTTCCTAATAAAGAAAAAGATAAAACTTGGAATACTCTCTATAAAGAATTCTTACAAAGCAAATATAGTTTTAAACATCTCATGATGGTATCTCATAATGGAAGTGACTGGTCTCTAAGAAGATATTTTAGTGGAGATCAATGCTATGATTCAGAAATGAACAGAGACTATTATGAATATATAGTACCTATAGAAGATTTCAATTTTAAAACATATAATTTATCTGAAAATGTTAAACTATCAATAAGTTCCTATGTCTAAAACATCCTTTAGAACAATTTGATTTCACAAATGATTATCTTATTAAGAACACAGAAAAATCTATTGTATGACTATTTTAGAAATAATTAAAAAGTTAAATATCAAAAAAGGGTATTCACCTATATATGGAGAATGTAAAATAAGTATTAAAATTGATGGTACAGCTATCATAGTCTCAAAAGGGGAAAACCATCTCCATTTTTTAAATAAAGATGGTAAAATTCTTCCTGAAGGTGAATGTCTAATATTTCCATCTAAAGATAATAGAGATTGGGAATCTTTAAGAAATGAAACTATTCCTTATAACACACCAATATTAGTATCAGATAATGGTGAAGATTGGTATTTAGAATACTATAGAATTAACTATGATTATTTAAAACTTAATTGGAATTATGCAGTTCTTGTATCAGAGTTTGATTTTAAAAATCCTGAATCTAACATTAAAAAATCTTTATTAAAATGATTTATGTAGCAATAATTTTCATAGTATTAAGCATAATTGGCTTAATATTTACTCATAAACTAGGAAAAGAAACTAACACTTATTCTCCAGGAATTATACTTTTTTCTAGTCTTTTCTCTATAGTAATTTTTGGATGGTTCATAGTATTAACTGCTCCTAAAGAAAAATCTCATTTAGAATATCTAAGAGGTAATTTAGAAGTAAAATATGAATATACTTATAGAGATTCAATACTAGTAAAAACAGATACTATTATTCAATGGAAAGATAAATAATCAAAAATATGAAACCTTTTAATCTAGAAGAAGCTAAGGCAGGTAAACCTGTATGTAATAGAGATGGAAATGATGTAAGAATTATTTGCTTTAATAAAAGAAGTTACAGAGATTACCCAATTGTTGCCCTACATACAGAAGGAGATATAGAAGAAATGCTTTTACATAATATTAATGGAAAATCCCAGTGCTTTTCTAGATTTGATTTATTCATGAAATCAGAAAAGAAAGAAGGATGGGTAAATATTTATAAAGATAGTAATGGAACATACAAAAACAGTAGTTTTATACATTTATCTAAAGAAGATGCAATTAAAGAGAGATCTCTTATAGATAACTACATTGACACTGTAAAAGTAGAATGGAAGGAATAATATGATTAAATGCACAGTACATAAATTATCTGCATCTAAAACACTATATCTAGAGGATTCTAATAAGAAAACTATTGCTTCTACTATTAAAGACAGTCTATATCTTTATAAAATACCTACTAAACTAGCAGAAATTTTAGAAGATGATGATATAATTTATTTAGATATAGATGAAAATTATGAGCTTCAAAATATAGTTCTTCCTATAAAGTGGATTATAGTATTGACAGTAGTTATATTGAGCCACATTTAAGACCAGAATTAGCTAATAGAGGCAAACCTTCAACTTCAGCCTATCTATCCATTATATTTTATTTAATACTAATTATACTTTATTTTTTGAAAAATGTAAAATATATTATATGGTTAGTAGTTATTACAATAATATTTATGATGTTAAATGAATTTTTAGAAAAAATTATTTTTGAAAAAATTATAGATATACTTTTAACAGTATTATTTGGCATGATTTTAGCATCATTAGTTTCATTTTTAACATATACAATATATGAAATTATATTTAAATAAATAGAAAAAATTCTAAATTATTTATTATGGAAAAAGAAGCTTATTTAAAAATGATGGATTTTAGTGAACCAAAACCAGGTTTTAACTATTGTTTAGGATGGAAAGAAGCTCCTATTATTGAAGATAAAAAAGGAGACTATGGTTTTGTGGAAATTTCTACAGAAGAAATTAAAAGAAGGCTTAAAAATAAATAGTACTATGCTAATATTATTTAACAAAAATAAATTACTAAAACTAAATCATAGAGAGGAAAGAATAGGGTCTAATGATTGGATACATTTTCCTCTCTATCAACTTATGATTTGGAAAGGTAATCTTACTAAAAAAGATACAGACTATCTTTATATGCAGAGAAATAATGAATCATATAAAGAGCATCAGATATATTCAAAACCTGTAGTATCTTTTTCTAAGAAATATCTAGGATTTGGTGAAGATAAGCATTTTAAGTTCTCTATTACTTTTCCAAAAATTCCAGTAAAAGATATTTTATGTTTAAAAGCATGTGAAGTTCTAAAGTCTAGTTTAAACAGTTATATTCAAGATAAAGAGGGAAGACTTACTATTTTTAGAGTTGAATATAGATGTAGATATGATGATTATTCTTTAGATATTTTTGATTTAGCTGAATATAGACAAATCCATCTTGAAAAAGACCTTGGAGAGAAACTTAAAAGAGATTATTTTTCTTATTATACTAACATAACTAGTTATGTACAAAGTAGAATAGAAGAAATTCTTGAAGAGAAAGAAATAGATCCTTTAGTTATTATAATTTCATAAAATGTTAGCATTATATGTTTTAAATCTTAAAGAATTCTTTAGCCCTAAAAGAAAGAATAAGAATGTTTTTAGTACTAAATTTGAAAACTTTTTTATACAATCACATTTGCATTACAATACAAAAAAAGAAGTTCTTACTAATATTTTTTATAAAGAAATAACATATCCTCTATCTTATCTTTATAAAATATCTAAAGACTATTATCTTTTAACAGTGTCAATTTGTTTTGAAACTGAACTTTTAAGAAATATTCTACCACATGAGGTTAAAAATGATTTTCTTTTTGAAACTAAAATTAATAGAATTAAACTGGTAAATAAAAAAACTTGGTTTTTATTAAAAGAACCATGGAAGATTTTTCCAATGTTAACTCTAGAAATTAATCCTAGTTTCACAGATTATTTAGTAACTTTCAATGAAGCAATAGTAATGAGATATTATTCTGAAAGTGTTAGAGATATTAACTTAAAAGCTATTTTAGAAGAATTAGATGCTAATATAATTAGATTATTATGAAAAGTTTTGAATTTTATTTAGTAAATAAAAAACATTTAGATGACTTAATATTCCACAAACAATATTTAAATCTTGTAACAGATCAACCTTTTGAAACATATAAAAAACTGAAATTAAGAGTAGGTATCTCAAATCTATTTATAGAAGATAATCTTGGAACATATACAGGTAGTATTTGTCCCAATATATTGAAAATTTTAGATTTTTATATTGTTTCAAAATATAGAATA